>Ga0310811_10000038_pt1 | contig 225567 bp, 169 predicted proteins | sample YCmetagenome_FD_207642 | JGI IMG/M metagenome (GOLD analysis project Ga0310811, IMG submission 207642) | Soil microbial communities from experimental microcosm in Duke University, North Carolina, United States - YC | ecosystem: Engineered > Artificial ecosystem > Soil microcosm > Unclassified... | reverse complement strand
GATTTTTTGCACCAACGGCTCGTTGTCATGAGGCGCTTTCGCGCCGACTTCCGCCGAAGCCGCCCACACCTCGCGGCGCAGACTTTCGTCCTCTGCGTAGAGCATCACCGGCTCCAGCGAAGTAAATTGCAGGGTAAACCGCCACGCGGGCTTTTCCGGCGTGCCCAATCCCTTGCTCTCCGCGTTCCGCTTCGCCGCCGCCACCGCATGCGCCGGCAATCCGCGCAGGCGCGCCCCGTCCTCGATCACGAGTTGCCACGCGTTGGTTGCATCGAGCACGTTCTCGCTGTAACGCTGCGTCAGCTGCGCCAGCTCGCTTTGCAGAGCCTCGAGCCGCGCACGTTTGTCATCCGGCAGGTCCGCTCCCGCCTGCTTAAAATCAGTAACCGTCTCATCAAGAAACCGGCGATGAATGCCCGTCAACGCCGACGCGGCGGGAGTGTTCGTAAACGCCTTCAACCGGGCCCACAACGCGGAGTTTAACGGAATTCTCGCATAAAAAGCCGAGACCTTCGGCAGCAGCGCATTGTGGGCTTCGCGCACGGCGGGCGAATCGGCGACCGATTGCAGATGCGTCACCTTGCCCCATGCCTGCGTGAGTTCCTCCGGGGCATTTTCAAGCGCAAGAAATGTGTTTTCGTAAGTCAGGGCGGCCGGATCACGGCCCGCAATGGCGTCGATTGCCGCCTGCGCCCGGACAAGCGCGCCTTCGATGGCTGGCGCGATCAGTTCGGGCGTATGCTGCGACCAGCGAATTTCGAAATCGGAAGCGACAAAGGGATTGATGGGCACAGTCGCAATGACCAAGTGCCCGCCGTGCTTGTCAAACCGCAAGTGGCTTAACCCATCCGCTCCGCCTGAAAGCGATAAAACGTCCAAGTCGCTTTAACGCCATCCGACCCGCCGTGAAGCTTCTCATAATCGCGTAGCAACCGACGTAGCGCGCCGACCGATAATCTCCTCGTCGGAGTCGCCCCCACTCCGTGCAGACTGCGTAAAAACTCCGTGGCAGATGCGTAAAAAAACGAGCGTCTCAATGTCTCCGTCCGCAGCACGCGAAGCCCGCTTCGCTCCAAATGCGCACTCCATTCCTCTGGCGTGCGCCAGACGACCGGCGACCAGCCGCCCATGAGCGCACGCAGCTCCGGCAAGCTCTCCTCCGCAAACAAAACACCCGTGACCCGGCCTCCGGGCGCCAACGTCGTCTTCCACGCCGTGAATACGTCCGTCGGATCATCAATCCATTGCAACATGCTGCTTGTAAAAATCCAGTCCCACGGTCCCGTCGCCGGTGCCTGCGCCTGCATTGGCCGCCACTCGATCTGCGGCCAGGCAGCGTGCCCTTTTTCGCACATCGCTGCCGAGGCATCGGTAGCCACCAACTGTCCCGACCACGGCAACAGATGCCGCGTAAAGATGCCCGGCCCAGCCCCGGCCTCCAAGGCCCGCCCGTTGCGTTCCTCTGGCAACCACTCGGCAAGCCATTCCGCCGCCGCCGTCTGCACCCGTGCGTGAAGCGCATACGTTCCCGCCGCGCGTGAAAACTCCGCCTCAACCTTATTTGCGACGAAAGACTTCAAAGCCTTTGCTCCTCCCGCCAAGCCACCAACAAGGCGCGTGGATGATGCGTCGCCCCATCAACGGTTACAGCCTCGGGCAACTGCTCAACCACCGCTTTCGCATCAAGCAAACTGTCATCGCCACCTATAAACATTTTCCAGCCGGATCGCATCACTGGTGTCGCCCGTCCATTTTCCAGCTGCGCCAATCCTGCCAGCAATGTTTCCATCGTGATTCCGGACGCCATTTCCGGTGTCACCTCATTCAAACCGGCGCGCGCATAAAAATCCGCCAGCGCCGCTTCACGATCACGTCGCACCCACCGCACCAGATAGCGCACCTGCGTCCGCGCCACCCGTCCGCCCGATTTTTCATCTGCGGGAAAAGCCAGGAAAGGTGCCAGCAGCACCACTCGTGCACACAGTCGCTCGGCACGCAGAGCCTCGGCCAGCAGCAGATGCGCGCCCAGTGAATAACCGGCGACGCAATCAAACGGCCCATGCGCCTCAAGCTCCGTCAGAACCGTATCCTTCGGTTCGAAAAACACATGTTCATCCAAGATGAAAACCCCGCTTACTTGTGCCGCGAACCAGTCTCGCGGCACGGCCCAGCCCATGATCCACGCTATTTTCACGCGCTCCGCCTCCATGCGTCCATGGCTGCAAGCACGCGGCGGGCATCGTTTCCATTGAACGTCCGCTTGAGTGAAAACCTCAATCGGCTGGTCCCTTCCGGCACGGTTGGCGGACGCACCGCCGCCGCCAAAATCCCCTCGTCGCGCAACGCATTCGCCAACGCAACCACGCGTGCCGCTTCGCCGATCTTCACCGGCACGACGGGTGAATCACCCTGTAACGCTTCCCATCCGGCCTCCAATAACTGCACACGAAACCGCCGCGACATCCCCTGCCACTCGTTTTGAGAAACCGCCAATTCACGCACGCGCGCCAGCGCCGCCGAAGCCCCCTCGGCCGCCGTCGGCGGCATCGCCGTCGAATAAACAAATTCTCCCGCCATGTTCATCACCTGGTCGCGCACCGCCTCACTCCGGAAAAGCGTGTAGGCTCCGCCCGAGGCCAATGCTTTTCCGAGCGTCGCCACAAAAATATCAATATCGCCTTCAACCCCCGCCGCCTTCGCCAGTCCTGCGCCTTGCAGGCCATACCAGCCAAGCCCGTGCGCCTCGTCCACAATCCAGAAAAAGCCATGTCGTCGCTTGAGCTCAGCCATGCGCTTCATGTCCGGATAATCACCGTCCATGCTGAAAACGCTTTCCGTGACAACGAACACCGTGTGGCCGGCCGCCGCCGTCAGCATTTCTTCCAGCTGATCGAGATTGAGATGCCGGTAACGTTGCAACCTTGCACCGCTTTTCAGCAATCCCGCGATCATGCTGTGATGGATCAATCGATCCGCCAGCACGAGATCCCCCTTCGCGGGTAACACCCCGAGCACGCCGGCGTTGGCGGCATAACCGCTCGTCCATAACAACCCGCATGGAAACCCATGCCACGCGCAAAGCTCACCCATCAACCGCTCGTGCGGTTCTCGCCAGCCGGTGATCAAAGGCGAGGCGGCTGCCGACGTTCCGTATTCACGGGCCGCACGCCCCACTGCTTCCGCCACCGAGTGATCACGCGACAAAGCCAGATAGTCGTTGTCCGCCAGGTTCAAAATGTTTTCGCCATCCGAAAAAACGCGCAATCTCCGCCGCAGCCCTCGACGCTCGCGCGCCGCCAATGATTCCTCGCAGCGTTGAAAAATGTCCACGGCGCCGGCCCCGGGTTTTTGAGCACTTGGCTTCAATAACAATTGCAGCACCTCATCGGGATTCTCCGGCAAAACCGCTGCATGTTTTTGCTCCGCCCAAATGGAAACTTTTGCCGCCCGCAAACCGTTGCGATTTGATGCCGCCACCTGTTCGTCGACCGGCACAGCCCCGTTCAACCACACTCCGCACGTCAAACCACGTTTCTCTGCATAGGCATGCGTCAACCGAGCCTGATTGATCGCTCCCAACCGGTCGGCCACCACCAACACCACTCGTTCCGCCTCGATGACGGCAGCAAAATCGGCCCAGTCGCGACCATCCGCATCGACAGGCACGGCGATACCTCCCGCTCCCTCGACAATGCGCCAGTCGCACGCCGGCAACCTGCTTAGCACATCCGTCATTGTCTCCAGAGAAAACAAGACGCCGTCGATCTCCGCTGCAGCCAGTGGAGCCAACGGCGCCGAAAAAGACGCCAGCGTAAAAACTTCGCCCGCCACACCGGCCACCTCAAGCGCCCGAGCCGCGTCACCGCCGTGCGGCGAACCCAGTGGCCGCCCTGTCTCGACCGCCTTCACGATTTGCACGCGGGCCCCGGTCCCGGCGAACAACCGCGCAAGCGCGGCCACCACCTGGGTTTTGCCGACTCCCGTATCAGACCCGGTTACAAAAACCGTGCGCATCATGCCGGCTCAAGCCGTCGCGGACGCCGGAGTCAGCGGATGCATCCCCAGTCGCTCAAGAAGCTCAAAGTCCGCAGAACGCTCAGGATTTGGAGTGGTGAGCAAACGATCCCCGAGAAAAAGACTGTTGGCGCCGGCCATGAAACACAGCGCCTGCAACTCGGGGCTCATCGCCGTGCGACCGGCCGAAAGACGAACCATCGAGCGTGGCATGAGAATGCGGGCCACCGCGATGATCCGCACAAATTCGATCGGGTCGACCGGCGTCTGTTCCTCAAGAGGCGTGCCTTCGACTGCCACGAGCGCGTTTACAGGAACCGAATCGGGCTGCGGATCCAATGAAGCCAGCTCTTTCAGTAATTTCAGACGATCATCCACCGCCTCGCCCAGTCCGAGAATGCCGCCGCTGCATACCTGCAGACCGGCACGGCGCACCGCAGCCAAAGTATCAAGACGCTCGTCGTAAGTGCGCGTGGTGATGATCTCGGGATAATATTCACGCGAGGTATCGAGATTATGATTATACACTCCGCAGCCGGCCTCCTTGAGCCGCGCCGCCTGATCCTCGGTCAACATGCCCAGTGTGCAGCACACCTCCAGGCCGAGCGACGACACTCCGCGCACTGACTCGAGCACCGAATCAAACTGAGCACCGTCCTTAACCTCGCGCCAGGCTGCGCCCATGCAAAACCGCGACGCGCCACCCGCCAGCGCCACCTTGGCACTCGCGACGATCTCCGCCGTGTCGAGCAACGGCTCGGGCTGAAGCCCCGTCGTATTGTGAGCGGACTGCGGACAGTATTTGCAATCCTCGGGACAACGCCCCGTCTTGATCGACTGCAGCGTGCAAAGCTGCACGGCCGCCGGATCGTGATGCTGGCGGTGAACCGTCTGCGCCCGGAACATCAGTTCGGGCAACGGCAGGTCATACAAGGCGCGGATGGAGGTCAGGTCAGGAGCGTTGTGCATGGTATTGGAAAGCGGGAAGGACATCATCAATGGAGCGGACCGTGCGGCCCACCAGTTCATCCAGTTCGATTTCGGAAAGACAAAGCGGCGGCACGAGCAGCAGGGAGTCTCCCAGAGGCCTCAGCAACAACCCGTGGTCGCGTGCGCGCATGCAAACCTGCAAGGCCGCACGTGCCGCCACCGGGTAACTACCGCCATCGACTGGAACAAGATCGATCGCCGCCGTGAGTCCGCGTTGACGAAGCTGCCCTACATGGGGATGTCCTTCAAAAGCGTCCGCTAGCAAGCGGCCGAAACACGCTATCCTCGCCTGCAACGTTCCGTCGGCAATCAACACGCGCAGCTTGCGGATATTCTCCAACGCAACAGCGGCCGCCAGCGGATTTCCCGTGAAAGTATGTCCGTGAAAAAATGCCCGGCGACTTTCGTAACTGCCAAGGAACGCCTCAAAAATCTCATCGCGAGCCAAAGTGGCCGCCAACGGCAGATATCCGCCCGTGAGCCCCTTGGCCAAACACAGAAAATCCGGCGTCACCCCTTCCCCGGCACACACCAACATCGAACCGAGTCGCCCGAAGGCCACAAACACTTCGTCCAAAATCAGGTGAACCTCGTGCTTTCGGCAAAGCGCCGCGACCGATTTTACGAAACCCGGTGGCTGGAGACGCATCCCCGCCGCACCCTGCACCGACGGCTCCAAAATAAGACAGGCCGTGCGATCAGCCTTGGTGATCAGCAAAGTCTCCAACGCTTCCAAACTCGCCGTCGCGTCAGCCGAACGGACATTCCCCGCCCATTCCTGACACACCGGCGCCGGAAAATGATCCGCCGGAAATCCCCACGCACGAAACCGTTCGTGGAAAAACCCGCTGTCCCCCACCGCCATCGTGCCGATCGTATCGCCATGATAACCGCCTGCCAACCCGATCACGCCGCGTTTCTCCGGGCGACCGGCCAGCTGCCAGTATTGGAATGACATTTTCAGCGCGATCTCGACCGCGCCTGCACCATTGTCGCTGAAAAATACCCGCCCCAACCCCTCGGGAGCCAGCGCAGCCAGTTCAGCCGCCAACCTCGCTCCCGGTTCGTGCGTAAGCCCCAACATCGTCGAATGGGCGACCTGCGCCAGTTGGCGCTGTAAGGCCGCGTTTAAATCAGGATCATTATGCCCATGAACATTGGTCCAGATCGACGCGTTCCCATCCAAATACTCCCGCCCCTCGGTATCAGTCAGCCAACCGCCGCGACCCGAGGCGATGACCAAGGGCGGCTGTTCCCAATACTCCTGCATTTGCGTAAACGGATGCCACACATGCCGGCGATCCACGTTCTCCGCTGAAAGTGTGGGTGCCGCCGCCATCAGACTACGCCCGATAAAGCATCGGCGTGCGCAAACGCGAAAAACAACTGGGCCATTAAATCCACCTCTCAGAGCTAACAGTCGCCCACTCCAAAACAAGCCTTTCGTTAACCAAAATATAACGGAGCTTAACAAGCGAACCAGCCCGGTGAACCGCCGCCAAACTCCAGAAACAAAAAACCCCGCTGTAACGCGGGGTTTAAAAGTTAACCGGATGAGCGCCTCAGGCGTCGCCGTCGTTGCCGATGGCCTCAACCGGACAGCCCTCAAGGGCTTCCATGCAGAGAGCCACTTCATCTTCGGTCGTGGGCTGTTTGTGCACGAATGAGTATCCCCCTTCGTCATGACGGGTGAAAAAAGCCGGTGCCGTCTCGCGGCACAGGTCACAATCAATGCACTGCTGGTCGACGAAAAATTTTCCGCCGACGTTTTGGTCCCACTTGTCTGCTTTATTGGCCATGCTTTGGGCAACAAAGAGGAATGGATTGGCCTGTCAAGCGGTCACACTGTTTGCCGGGAAAAATTGTCTGAATCACCCTTACTCTCAAAAAATAGCAGAATCAGGGTGCCGGCTTGTATTTAAAACGCCTGGGTCTACGATTCTGACGCATGCTTTCTGACAGGTTTTACATGCGGGATAACGATGGGCGGCAGACCACCTCTGTGCTCACCTGGATTATTTGCGCCATTGTTGCAGGGTTTATTTTGGAAAGCATGGCGCTGCGCTGGTTTAGCAATCCAGCGATCGGCGATGCTTTCATGGGTTCGCTGGCATTGTCTCCTCATACCTTTGTCCACGGCTATGTGTGGACGTTGCTTACATACGGACTGTTGCATGACCCCGATCAGTTTTTTCACATTATAGGCAATCTCATCGCCTTGTATTTTCTTGGCCGTGAACTTTTGCCCTTTGTCGGCGCAAAGCGTTTCGTCGGGATCTGCATCGGCTCGGGAGTTTTGGGCGGACTCGCCTGGCTGGGCTGCAATTGGATTCACGGTGGCCAACTCATCGGTGCATCCGCCGCGGTTTGCGGTCTGCTCGTGGTGTTCGCATGCATCAACCCCAACCAGCCCATCACCCTCCTGCTGTTCTTCTTTCTTCCCGTTAGCATCAAGCCCAAATACCTCGCCTTCGGCCTGCTGGCTTTTGATCTCTTCGGACTCCTGTTTCTTGAGCTGCCGGGCAAGTCGTCGCTGCAAATCGCGCACTCCGCCCATCTTGGCGGGATGCTGGCAGGCTGGATTTACTTCACCTTCATCCATCACCGGGAATGGAAAAGCCCTGACAATGTCACCGGCATCGAACTTCCCCGTTGGTTTCGTAAGGCCCAAAAAAACTCGGCACCCACGCCTGTTTATCAGGTCAATCTTGGCAGCCGGGAAACCCTGCGAGCCGAAGTCGACCGCATTCTCGACAAAATCAACAGCGAAGGCTTCGCGGCCCTCACCCCCGACGAAAAACATCTGCTCGACAACGCCAAGGACCAGCTAAGCCGGCGTTGACCACCCATTCCCCACTCTCCGGCGCGACAGACTGTCTTCTGTTTTTCGCGCTAATCTCTTTGTCCCTAATTATTCCCTAACCTTGATGCACCTTCCGAACCGTTTTGTGCGCGGCCTCCTCGTGATCACAGCCCTTGCGGCTTTCACCACCGCCCTGCCCGCCCAAACTGCCCCCAAGCCCGACCAGACTTTTAAAACCTCTGATACGCTAAAGCTGGAGATCGAAACACTGATCCGCCTGCTCGAGGAGGTTCACTACAACCGCGATGCCGTCACGCCCGCAAGCTATGCCGAGGTTATCCCCGACTACATGGGAGACCTCGACGGCCAGCACCTGTTTTTTCTGAAGAGCGACAAGGACTCGTTTGTTGATCGTTATAAAGCCGAATCCCTCTATTGGAACATCCGCTCACTCGGGAAGATCGATCCCGCTTACGAGATATTTGATGTGTATCAAAAACGCGTCGCCGACCGCGTCACGTGGATCTCCGCCCAGCTGGACAAGGGACTGGATCTTACCTCGAAAGACACCTACACGCTCGACCGCACCAAGGCTGAATGGCCTGCGACCGCCGCCCAGGCCGACGATCTTTGGAGCAAGCGTCTGCGCTTCGAACTGATCAAGGAAATCCTCAACAAGAAGACGCCCGAAGAAGCCAAGACGATCGTCACCAAACGCTATCAGAGGATACTTAAAAATCTCGCCGACCTTGAAAGCGGCGACCTGTCGGAAATGTTCCTGACTGCGATCACCGGACTCTACGATCCGCACTCCACCTATTTTTCCGCCGACACCTACGAAGACTTCAGCATTAACATGCGTCTTCAATTGGTCGGCATCGGAGCGCTGCTCGGCATGGAAGAGGATCAATGCGTGATCAAAGAGATCATCCCGGGCGGTCCCGCCGATCTCGACAAACAGCTCAAGCCAAACGACAAAATCGTCGCCGTCGCCCAAGATAACTCCGAACCGGTCGAGGTCATCGGCATGAAGCTGCGCAAGATCGTCGACATGATTCGCGGCACCAAGGGCACCCGCGTGCATCTCACCATCGAACCCGGCTCTTCCGGCGGTTCGACCATCCGCAAGGAAATCGTCCTGACGCGCGACGTCGTCAATCTCGACTCCGCCCGCGCCCACGCCGCCATCTTCGAAGTGCCCGACACCGAAGGCAAAATTTCACCCCTCGGCGTCATCACCCTCCCCGCCTTTTACGGGCCGGACATGAGCGGTGACGGCAAAGCCCAGAACAGCGCCACCAAGGATATTGCCGAACTCATCAAACGCCTGAAGGCCGCCAACGTCAAAGGCATCGTCCTCGACCTCCGTCGCAATGGTGGCGGCCTGTTGTCAGAGGCCATTTCCCTTACCGGATTGTTCATCAAGCAGGGGCCTGTCGTGCAAGTGCGCAGCTATTCCGGCGAGATCAAGGTGGACGACGATGACGATCCATCCGTTCTTTATGACGGCCCGCTGGCCGTGCTTGTTTCCCGCTTCAGCGCCTCCGCCTCGGAGATCGTTGCCGGGGCCCTCCAGAACTACGGACGTGCCGTCATCATCGGCGACAGCTCCACTCACGGCAAAGGCTCCGTCCAAACCGTCGTGGACATGAAACCCTTCATTTCCAAGCTGACAAATCCAACGGAAAAAACCGGTGCCACCAAAATCACCGTCCAAAAATTCTATCTTCCCAACGGTTCATCGACTCAGCTCAAGGGTGTGATTCCCGACATCATTCTTCCCTCCATAGACGACTACCTGCCCATCGGCGAATCAGACCTCCCCCATGCGCTCGCCTGGGACGTCATTCCCTCAAGCATCTTCGATGGCAAAGCATTGACCGCCGAATTTCTCGCACCTCTCCGCGCCGCCAGTCTGGCACGTCAGGAAAAACTCCCCGAATTCGCCTACCTCAAACGCTCGATCAACTGGTTCAAGGCCCGGCAGGATGAAAAGGCCATCTCCCTCAACCTCGTCGAGCGCACAAAGGAAAAAAAGGATGACGCCGCCTTCAAAAAACAAACGGAAGCGGAGCGAAAGAAACTCGCCAAAGACGATTACAAGTTCACCGAAGTGATGCTTTCCCCTCCTCCTCCACCACGTATCAAAGCGGATAAAAAAGACGACGACACCTCAATGGATGACGACTTGGATGCGGATGAAAACGAGCGTTACGTCTCAGTGGACATTCCCCTGCGTGAATCTTTGCGCGTGCTGTCCGATGAACTGACCCTCGATCCCGCCGCCAAGGAAGCCGCCGAACGCGCCGCTCACACTGCGCAAATCACGCCCAAACCCGCAGTCGCCATCCCCTGAGGCAACGCCTCGCCACCTCAACGCCACGCAAACACGAATCGATCGCGCCCGGTCAAATCCTGGCGCGATTCGATGCGAGTGAAGCCAGCCGCCTCAAGCACCGGCCTTAGTTTCGAGTGTTGGTCTATGCCGGTCTCCATTGCCAAAAGCCCTCCGTCTGCAAGCAAGACCGGCGCTCCCCGGATGATGGTTTTCAAATCAGCCATGCCTTCGTCCGCTGCGGCGAGCGCATCGAGCGGCTCATGCGCGTGCACCTCCGGTTCGCTGGCATCCGTCTCCGCCTGCGTAAGGTAGGGCGGATTTGCCACGATCAGTTCATAACGGGCGCGGGTTGACACCGCATCAAACCAGTTCGATTGGATGAATTCGACCCTGTCGGACAACCCCAGGGCATCGGCATTTTCCTTGGCCAGCGCCAGTGCGTCGGCGCTCTGATCAACCGCCAAGACTTTGGCGCCAGCATACTGCCGAGCCAGCGCCAGCGCGATGGCACCGCTTCCGGTCCCCAAATCCAAAATACGGGTGGATGCGTCCGTCACCAGTGAGCCGATCAGTTCGATCAAAAGTTCTGTTTCGGGCCGAGGAATAAGCGCCCGTTTATCCACCTTCAAACGCAGTCCCGCCCACTCCGTTTCACCCATGATGTATTGCAACGGCTCACGTTGTCCGCGTCGTTTGACCAATGGCCGTATGAGTTCGAGTTCAGGCTCCGAAAGCGCCCGCTCGAACTGAAGGTAGAGCTGCATTCTCTTGAGACCGAGCGCATGGCCGATCAGCAACTCCGCGTTGAGCCGTGCCGACTCCACGTTTTTTTTGGCAAGGAAATCAGCCGTCTTCTGAATTACGTCCAGGAGCGTCAGCATGAGAGGAACCGGAGTTTAATCTTCATCGGACACGGATGCACGGCGGGCAATGTAAGGTTGCCCGGTGAGGGCGGCGAACTTCTCCTCAAAATCAGCCCGCTGCAGAGCCTCGATGATTCCGTCGATCGCCCCCTCCATCACCTGGGGCAGATTATAAAGCGTCAGCCCGATGCGATGATCCGTGAGCCTGTTCTGCGGAAAATTATAGGTGCGGATGCGCTCACTACGTCCGCCGGTGCCGATCTGGCTGCGGCGTTCGTCCGCGTATTTCGCTTTTTCCTGATCTTCTTTCAACTGCAGCAAACGGGAACGCAGAACAGCCAGCGCACTGGCCTTGTTCTTTTGCTGTGAACGCCCATCGGCGCAATAGACCATCATGCCGGACGGCTTGTGAATGATGCGCACCGCAGAATCGGTCGTATTGACTCCCTGCCCGCCAGGACCGCTGGCCCGCATGACGCTGATTTCAAGGTCCTGGGGATCGATATGCAAATCCACCTCCTCGGCCTCCGGTAGCACCGCCACCGTCACCGTGGATGTATGAATACGGCCGTTCGCCTCGGTCAACGGCACCCGTTGCACGCGATGCACCCCGCTCTCGAATTTGAACTGCCGGTAAACATCCTGTCCCGTGATCAAAAAGCTGACCTCCCGAAAACCACCGCGCTCGCTCAGACTGCTGCCCATCGGCTCGATTTTCCAACCATGGTTGTCGGCATAGCGTTGATACATGCGGGAAAGCTCGGCCGCGAACAACGCGGCTTCCTCGCCTCCCGTGCCCGCACGGATTTCCATCACGGTGTTGCGCGAATCATTCAGTTCCGGCGGAATCATCGCACCCAACACGGTCGCATAAAGCGCAGCCCTCCGCGCTTCCAAATCCGGCAATTCAAGCGAGGCCAGCTCCTTCATTTCCGCGTCGCCGGCAGGATCCTTGAGCAGCGCCTGTGCTTCGATCAACTCCGTGCCCAGCTTGTCGTAGGCACGGTAATCCGCCACCAACTGCGCAAGCTTTTGCTGTTCACGCGAAACCTCGGCGGCCTTGCGGGCGTTTGCGTAAAATCCGGCGTCCGCCATCTGCGCGTCGAGTTCATCAAGGCGGCGTTGAAAGGGAATGATGTCAGGCAGTGAATCCATGGAGTCTTGATCAAAAAGCCGTTAGGCCTAGGCGATTTGCGCATTGCGGAGCCCCTTGCGAGCGGCTTGTTTGAGTCCGCTCAACCGAATCCGCGGCAATTATGCCTAGCGGTGTTGAGTTGCAATGGCCACGACGCTTTTCACTCAGAACATCATCGCGTGCATCTGGGATTTCGACAAGACCTTAATCCCCGAATACATGCAGTCCCCGTTGTTTCGCCGCTACGGCATCAACGAGGCCAACTTCTGGAACGAGACCAACAACCTCGTCTCCCACTACCGCAAGCGCGGCTACCAACTCTCGGGGGAGATCGCCTACCTGAATCATATCCTAACCCACGTGCTCGCGGGACAGATGGCCGGGCTTAACAATCGTATCCTGCGCGAATGCGGCCGTGACATCGTGTTCTACCCCGGCATGCCGGCATTCTTTGATCGCAGCCGCACCTTCGTCCGTGAAAAGCCCGAGCACCTCAAACACGAGATATCCCTCGAACATTATATCGTAAGCACGGGCCTCGCCGAGATGATCCGTGGCAGCGCCGCCGCCGCCGGGGTCGATGGCATCTGGGGCTGTGAATTTGTCGAAAACCCGCTCCAGCCCGGATTTCTGCGGCAAAATGAAATGGACCTGACCGCCGAAGCGGAAATCGCCCAGATCGGCATGGTCATCGACAACACGACCAAGACGCGCGCCATCTTCGAGATTAACAAAGGCACCAACAAAAACCCGTCCATTGATGTGAACTCCAACATCAACCCCGAAGACCGCCGCATCCCGCTGCAAAACATGATCTACATCGCGGACGGACCCAGTGACATACCCAGTTTTTCCGTGGTCAAAAACGGCGGGGGCAACGCCTACGCCGTCTACAATCCCGACTCAACCGCCGAGTTCGAGCAAAACGACCGCCTTCGCCAAGTCGGACGCATCGATCATTACGGTCCCGCCGACTACTCGGAAAAAAGCCAGACCACCAAGTGGCTGCGGCTCCAAATCCACAAAATCTGCGACCGCATCGTCGCCGATCGGGAGACCGCCGTCGCACAACGCGTCTCACGCCCTCCCCGTCATCTTTCGGAAGAAGAAACGTCTTCCCGCCCTGGGAAACCCTTGCTTCGCCAAGCTTCATTCCTTGACGAAACCAAATAAAAAACCGGCACCCTTTTAAGGGCGCCGGTTTTAAAAAACACTGTCTGACTGACTTGATTAGTGATTCGGACTCTGAGGAGTCGTGTTCGGATCATACGTCCCAGTAGTGGAAGTGGAGCCCTCACCACCCACCTCTTGGAACTTACCGTAAGCGTCCTCTAGAACTGTAATGAAACCTTGATCGAGCGAGGAGAACGGAACCGTCTCAAACGTGCCGTCTTCGTGAACCGCTACAGCCGAGCCCGCAGGCACAGTGATGGATTTACCCGTAGTCGAGTTGGTGAAAGTAACCGCACTGTTGGTCACGAACAGCTGAACTTTACCAGTCGTGGTAACCGTGACACCGTAAGCCGTGCCACGAGCCGCCGCCACGCCCTTCGGCGTGCGGATACCGTAATCATTGATGTTATGATTGGCCGGATCGATCGTGGAAAGGATGGTGCCGACCTTCAGGTTCAAAAGAGCGGTCTGCTTGGTCACCACACCACCGGAGGTCGTAACGGAAAGCTTTTCAAGATTAGCCGTGGTGTCGGGCATGATGTAGGCAACGGCACCGTTGAAGGCCTGAATGGAAGCCTCGGACTTGGCACCGGTGACGATCGTCGCGCCTTGGGGCAGTTTATCACCGACCTTAAGGGCCACGGGAGTAGTCTGGCCCGGCATGGTGTAATTGACGGTGCCTTTTACTTTAAGAACAATGGCTTGAGAGGTCGCCTCGGCGCCATGGGCGCAAAGAGATCCGAGTGAAAAGAGAAGGCCAATCAACAGGGAATAGAACGGTTTTTTCATATGCAGAATTTATTAGCTGAAGAATTTATTAGCTGCTGGGAGCAACAAAGGGCAAATACCAATCCTGAGCAAGCTTAAGGTTGGTAAATTTGAAATACCAACCTCCCTAGGCGCCAAACCCTTGGGTTTCTTTTCACGAAACGCAACAGGAAGCGCGAAACAGCGCGTCATGCCGTCTATACACGTTAGGAAAGTTCCGATTTAAGGACTAAAACCTGTTCCCGGATAGTCTCGGCCAACAACTTGCGGTCTCCGGATGCGATCAACGGCCCGCCCCACGCTATTTTTGCCCGAACCCAAGGCAGTGTGGTGAAATTTAAAAGATGGGGAGCCAGCGTCATGTCTCCCCACCAACACACCTCATTCTTGGCCGAACGACCAGCCGGGACATCGTAACCCACTGCTGCCGGCACAATTTTCCATCCCTGTGCAACCACCGGCTCCAGCAAGGCGGATTTGAAGGGCAGCACACCGGCTCCATCGGTCGTCGTCCCTTCCAAGAATAAAACCACCGTCAGATCCGCCCGCATCACGGGTCCGATCTCTTCCGCAATGCGCCTGACATCGCCGCGTTTCCCACGATCGATGAATCTCGTGCCGGCTTTTTCCGCAAACCAACCGAAGATCGGCCAGTTCCGGACTTCTTTTTTTGAAACAAAAACCACCGGGGTGACCGCCGCAAGAATCAGGATATCCAGATAACTGAGATGGTTCGACACAATCACCGCACCGTGCGCGGGAGTTCCGGCCGACTCGATCGACACCGCCAGCACCTGCAACGCCCTGCGGCAGGTTCGTTGAAGCCAAAGCGCCTTGCCAACCGCGTCACACCGGTTGCGCCGGTTCGATGCATAATCCATCATGGAAAAAACAATCACCATCAGGAGCCGGCAGAGGCGATACGCTCCACGGGAGACTGCCCGCGATCGGGTCATGAAACTGTTCAAGCTCATCCCATGAACTTGCGCCAGACCCGGGCCGGCATCGACTGCAAGTCCATCCACGTCAGAAAATCAATGGTGCCGAATTCACGGTCGATCGCCGGCTCTCCGCAAATTTTCGCACCGACACTAAGATAAGCGGACATCAAACGAGGAACCGGCACGGCCTCGACCGTCTTGATTTCCGCTGCACATCTCCAGGCGGGCAAAGGCGCCGTCCGCCAAGCCGGCGGTGCCAGATGCCGGCCCGCAAGCTGGGCATAAGCGAGCAACCCTCGGGCCGGATCCTGCGAAGTGAGTGAGCTGCATCCGACAAGATAGCGCGCCCGATGCGACTGCGCATAGCGGGCAATCCCCTTCCACAGCAAACCCAGCACGCTTTGGTTGCGATGGGCCACCGACACGCAGGCCCTGCCCAGCTCCACGATTTCCGGACGGGCCGCTTCAAATGGGGCAAAATCAAATTCACGCGCACTGTAATACCCACGATGGGACGCTGCGCTGGCGCCCGTCTGCATGCGATAGGTGCCAACCACTTCACCCGAACCAGCCTCAATCACCAAGAGATGGTCACAGACCGCATCAAACTCGTCCTCATCAAATCCCGAGGCGGCCGATTGGGCCAATCCTTCACCCATCTCAAGGTTGAACACCTCAAAACGTAAGCGTTGCGCCGCCTTCACCTGCGCGGGTGTAAACGCCAAATGCAAAGTGTAGCGATCGGTTGCAGCCAGAGGTTCGACAACTGAGGTCATGGAATTACGATTCCCCGCCAATCAACTCCCAAATTTCATGAACGGCAAGCACACGAGCTCCCTGCTTGCGGTTGGCCGCCCCGATCTCAAATGCCAACCTCCACTGCTTAAATAACATACGCCATCCGAACCAGACCGAATGCCGTGGGTCGTAAATACTCGTCGCCTCCGACGTGAGGCCGTTCAGCTCGATCACCTTGAATTCCCCTCTCACAAAAGCCGCCTCGGATGCTGCACGCACATCATACCGCCCAAAATAAAATCCATCGAAGGTTCGGCTGACCCGCTCAACCTCTGCGTGCAGCTCCGGCGTCAGCAAATGCGTGCCGTCCAAAAACAATGCTCCTCGGCAATGCGTGCCCAGCTCCGCAAGAACAACCCGCTCCCCCGCCGCAAGCACCTCGTCCAGCCGCGCGGTGAATTTTTTAAGAAAAAAATCCGCCATGCAAACCGCGCGATCATCGGTGAGGATCAATTGCTCAAGGGGGCTTTTGCCATCACCGATAACCGCGGGCAGCCGCTTGTCGGTGATCGCCAAAATCTCTCCTTTCGCTGCTCCGGGATGCCGAAAGTAGAACACACCATATTCCGCGCCCGGCACATAGGCTTGGGCAATCAATGCCCCGCTTTCATCAGCAAGCGCTTTGACGACATCCGGTTCACCGCGAGCAATGACGACCCCCGTCCCTCGTTCGCCCACGTCCGGTTTTAGAACCACGGGATATCCGTGAACCGCGGCAAATTGTTTAACCCTGTCCGCGCGCTCATTCGCATCGCCGGGCGCCACTAAAATCCACGCGGCGATCACATCACCCGCACCCGCCAAACCTGCGAGGATTTCACTCTTCGATTCCCCCACCAATCCTCCGCCAGCGCCGATACCCGGATTTGCCGCCGTGAATACCGTAAAGCTGCGGTGACGGATTCCCTGCCAAATTCCATATAACACCACCGGTGGATAAACCACCCACATCGGCCAGAATTCCCACCGGGACAATCTTCTCCAGCGCGACACCCAAAGCCGGCGGCCGCGCCACGTCGCCAGTTTGAGTCCCAGTTTTGCCAGGCCCCACGCCACCACTCCGGCCACGAGCAATGCCACGCTCGCTTCGCTCCACTTCGCAAGCCACCCCAACGCCGCGTTTCCCGCCAACATGGCCGTCCCCACCAGCAGCGGTGTCCACAAGATGCAGGCCAGCACGAACCACGGCACAAACTTCATCAATGGCACCCGCAAGATTCCGGCCGATACGTATGTCGGCAATCGTGTGCCCGGCACAAAGCGACTCACAAGGATGAGATAGGCTCCCTTTTTTTCAAACCAGCCCTCCGCCCTTTCCACGGCTGCGGGCGAAACCCATGATCGGAGCGGCCATGACGCGAGGGCCTTGCGGCCTCCCCACCATCCGGCCGCGACGAGCAGTAAATCGCCGATGAAAATCCCCGCGAAACAAGCCAGCGTCACCGGCCAGAACGTGAGCTTGCCCGCCGCCACGAGCAACCCGCCGCCGATGCACGCGAAGTCTTCGCTCACCAGCGTCGCAAGCGCCAGCAACACCAACATCGTGATGGCCCGTCCATCACTCCACGGCTCTCCCGCATGCGGATCGGCCGCCGGCAATGACGCCGCCAAGCGTTCCGGCGCGGCCTGCGCACGGGTGTGCGCCCTGCCGGCCTCTACTTCATTCACAAACGCCGCCAATCTGTCGGCGATCACCACGCTGGATTTCTCCCCGAAAATCAGCCCGTGCCCGCCCTCGATCCACTCCACTTCGCTCTGCGGCATCAACCGGGCATGCTCGCGCGCCGCGGCTGGAGGCACCAAGTCATCCCCCTTGCCCTGCACGATCAACGCGGGTCCGTTCCATCCCGCCAACCATCCCCGCAGAGGCCGCTGATCCGTGTCATAGAAATTCCGCGCGTAAGATGTGTTGAGTGGAAACCAATCGAGCAGTCCGAAATGCGGCACTAAATCGTCCACCGCTCGCAACGCCCAGAGTTGCAACCCGTGAATCGCGTGATTCAGGGCATAATCACCCAAGAGCTCGTGCTCCTGAACTCCCAATCCGGAAATCAAGGTAAGCGATGAGACTCGTTCCGGAGATTGTCCGGCCAACGCAATCGCGACACCTCCACCCATGCTATAGCCAGCCACGTGAACACGCTTCACTCCGAGTTCATCGAGCAGTTCCCGCACATAGACAGCATGCGCCTCGACCGAATAATCAGCCACATTCCACTGCGAACGCCCCATTCCCGGCAGGTCTGGCACAATCAGCCGAAACCGGCCGCGCAACTCATCGACCAACCGGTTGAGCGATACCGATGCGACCGGACTGCCATGCAACAACACAAGGACCGGAGCATCCGTCCGCCCACTGGAAGGGAAATCACGGTAAACCATCCCAACGACCTTGCCAGGCGCCCCTCCCACCTCCGGCAACCACGCGATGTTCTGATCCGGCAACGGATGCGGCGAGGACGCCAACCACAACCGCACCAGAGTCGAGGCGAGCAGAAGCCCGAGATAAATTCCCCGGAAGCGCGGTGATTTCATAACCTCGGAAACCGAATTGTAGCTCCGCCCCCCGCAATCGGACATCCGTCGTGATCGACCGGCTCGTAATGCATTTCCACCATCGCCTCTCTCACGCTTACCCTGGTTACGCTGCGTGTGCGTGCATCCGGACGTCGCATCAAAACCGAGGCAGCGCCATTGTCGGCATCATGCCGCCAGTGAAAAGCCGTAAGCTCATCGCTGCCTGCATGCTGACGACCGGCTAGCAAAATTTCGAATTGCCGACGGCGTGCCTCGCACACCACCGCCGTATTAAAAGATGACGATGTCTCAAATGAAAGCGTCTCTCCTTTTTCTTCGGTCAAAGCCTGCCCGTCCCAATGAAGCCGGATGCCCTGCCCGTTGGCGCCAAGCACCACCAGTTTGAAAGGGCCGACACGCTCAACGAATATGTTGTCAATCATCGCCAACGCAGCCTCGGGCGAACTCGCGGTCGCACAACTCATCACGAGCGCGCCTCTGCTGACTGCGATGCTTTCAGCCGGCCGCCAGCGACACGCATAATCGTTTAGCAAGGCCACTGTCAGCCCGTGGGCATTGGTGACCAGCCAGGTTCCTCCCCGGTCAGTATCACGCGGCGCGGCAAAGGAAATCCCCGCGATGGATTCCAAACACGGGGACTGCTCGGCTCCGCGCGTGTTCAGCTCATCACGATTGAAGAACAGATCGTAACCGCCTTCGTGAAGAGCTTTCCATGTCAGCGTGCACATGCGGCGGCTTGCTGCGTGGTCTTCAAATAGCGCAGCGTGGATGGCGCCATCCCAAAATCCGATGGTGTTTTTTGGCCGGCGAGCTGGCAGACAACCGCGACAAGCGCGTAGTGATGCACCGTGTGGCTGAGCAAAAACTCAAGCTCACGCAATGCCGTGGACTCGGCCCAGGGAGACGGCTCCGCAGCCGGCGCCGTCTCAACCCTGACCTGAAGGGCGTGATTGGCGTTTTTATCTCCGAATTCGTTCAAGCGCTGCTTGATCGATTCCATCTGAGTGATCGCATAGACGGGATCGCTTTCGATCAATGCATCGCGCGGACGGGATTCATAATCCACCTCTCCCGTTTCCAATCCCTGGACAAAGCTCAGATAGTGCTCGATCACATGGCGCACGTGCCCGCCCGCCGCGCTGTTGAAGCAAGCGGGGATTCGCTGCGTGTAGCGAGCCGGGGAGATTTCACGCAGAAGCAAAATACCCTGATCAATGGCGGCGAGATTGTCTCGGATGCTGCTTTGGATCATGACAGTTTTTAGTTTTTTAGGATTTTAGGCCAGTTCTCCTCGGCCTTAGAGATGTTCCCGGGAATATCTTCGGCCCATTGTTTTTGCACCTTCATGCTGTAGTTCAGGTAAAGACGGTCATTCACAATCTTCCAAGCCTCGGGATCAATGCCCGCAGTGTATCCACGACTCACCGCCCAGGCGCAATATCCACCATATTGAGGCGCATATTTCACCGGATTGGCTTTGAAAAGATCGCGATGTGCCGCGCTTGCAAAGCGCCACTCCGCACCATTCCACTCGAAAGAATAATCGGAGTCCCCCTTCACCGCCTTGCCGTCGGTAAAATAGGCGACCGGATCATAGCCCTTGATCGCCACGCCAAGCAACGTGGTGTTCACAGGCTTTTCGGCCCGCGCGGACAACGCCGCCACAAACACGAAGAAGGTCAAAAGAAGTCGGATTAAAATTTTCATGGTTTGAATGAGATTAAAGTTTTGAGCCGATAACCGGCAGATCGCGGCGATGGAGCCAGAGGACGAGGACGCTCCCCAGCCATACTACGATTGCGAGAGCGAAAAGGGTGCCCCCGTCGTCCTGCACCACGATACCGAGCTTCGTGAGGTGGAAAAAAATCGCCCCGCTGATCGTCCCGAGCGAAAGCAACGCACCCACCGGCGTAAGGCGTGGGACAAAGAGGAGCACGCTCGCAATCAATTCAACGACACCCGATCCGTAGCGTCCCCATGGCTCCTGCCCGACCTTGGTGAAAATATAAACCGACTCCGCCGCTCCGGAGAATTTAAAAAACAAAGTCTGCAAAAGAATCGCCGCCACGATGAGGCGGCTGATCCAGCTCGTGATACGCAGGCTGCGTGGCAGTGAGTCGTAGGTGGTTGACATGATGAGAATGGGAGCCGTGCACCCCTCGTCGTATTCCCGGAAATGTTAAAATATTTCCCGCAGGTTTTCCGCCCCGCTATCCGAAACAAGCGCGTAGGCGTGGCTGCGGTCGCGCCACGAGACAGATGCCAGCCGTCCCCGTTCCATAAACATTGGCTCGGTCGTCGAGTCTTTGGCGGGAAAATCATTCGCGCGCGCCACATACAGATGAAAATCATTACCGCCCCGCTCGAAGCACACTTCCAGCACTTCGTGGCCGCCGATACTCAGCGAACGGCAGCCATCCGCTTTTAACTCTGCGAAGTCGAGCGGCAGTCCGGCGGCGAGCCGCGTCGAAGCATTCGCCAGCAACGCGTGCAAATCGCCACGACCGCCCATCACAATGGGATGATGCGCAGGTGAATTCATTTCATCCATGGCCCCCAGTGCGAGCTGGCTGCCATCGATTGCCGGAGCCTTCTGCGGCCATGCTGCAACGAGTCCAAGAACCAACACCACGCTGGCCGCCAACGCCATCACCCGCGTCTGCCGCCACCAGGGAGACGACCGGCTCATGCGTGCGCCGGCGAGAATAGCCGCGCGCAACTCCGCCGGTGGCTGCACCGCCCGCAACTTCGCGGCGACTTCGGCATCAAAGGCCTGTTCACGGAAAAACCAATCGGCAAGCGCCGGATCCTGCCTGGCCTGTGCGAGTGCATCCGCGAATCGCGGATCCGTGGCGTCCTGTCCGCCCGGGCGGCAGGCTTGAAGAATGAATTTTGCCTCCGTGGTGTTCATGACGTTTTCCTCTGAGAATTGGGAAATTGAATGATATTTTGTCCGTTTTCTTTTTTCGCCAACGCAGTGCGCAATTGCGCCTTGCCCCGCGAAAGGCGTGACATGACGGTGCCGATCGGCACCTCCAGCATGTCCGCGATTTCCTGATAGGGCATGTCTTCCAGATAAAAAAGCGTGAGCGGGGCGCGGAACGCCTCGTCCACTTCCTGCAACGCACCGACCACAAGCTGCGCATCCAGCTGAACCGCGATATTCACCTCCGCGGCCGGAGGATCCTCTTCCCCGGGTGGCAAATCCGCCAATGCCGTGGTGCGGGCTCCGCGGCGGCGGCCACGCAGGAATTCGCGGTAAAGCGTGGTAAACAGCCACGTCTTTACTTTTGAACCATCGCGCAGTGAATGCCCTTTCGTCGCCCACACATAAAACGTCTGCTGCGTGAGGTCGCAGGCATCGGCGGTGTTGCGCGCCAGACTCAGCGCGAAGCGGTAAAGCGACGTGTAATGAGCATCTACCAACTGGGTGAAAGAATCGGCTTCCATCGCAAGTCAGAGCCGCGACCGCGCGGTTTATTCCGGATTATTTTCAACCTCTGCCACAGGCGGCGACTTTAATCCGTGTCCGGCGGGAATAATGATTCCACTCCCCGGCTCAGACACAGGTGAAACCCAACATCGTCTGGAGCCTTCTTTCATTTTTAAGCTTCGCTCTGAATCTGCCCGCACAGACCTTCAAAAGCGGTCCAGGCTCCACCGCCCTCATCGAACTTTACACCAGTGAGGGATGCAGCAGTTGCCCACCCGCCGATCATTGGCTGGGAGAACTGAAGACTGCCAAAAATCTGTGGACCGAAATTGTCCCCATCGCTTTCCACATAACCTATTGGGATGATCTCGGCTGGCCTGATCCCTACGCAAAACCCGCCTTCACCACGCGCCAGCGCAACTATGCGACCGCCTGGAATGCGCGCAGTGTCTACACCCCTGAATTCATCTACCAAGGCAGGGAATGGCACCCCGACCGTGCCACGCCTCCAGCCAGCCGGCCCGGCATTCTGGTCCTGCAACGCAACCCCGACGGCAGTGGCATGGTCACGTTTACCCCCATCGGCGCTTCAACGGCCAAATTTTACGAAGCCAGTGTCGCCGTGCTTGGCGGCGATGTTTTCGTAAAGGTCCGATCGGGTGAAAACGCCGGCCGCACCCTTGCACACGATTTCCTGGCGTTAAACATCGCCAGCCTTCGTCTCACCCGCACCTCATCTGGCGTTTTCAGTGCTTCATTTCCTCCCCCGCCTGACGATCTTCCCAAGGCCGGCCGGCATGCACTGGCGGCCTGGGTTTCAAATCCCGGCGATTTGACTCCCCTGCAGGCGACGGGTGGCTGGATTGACTAATTTCAGTTTTGGCTTCCGCCATGCGGAACACACGCACACTTTGGCGCGCTCGACATGCTGCGCATCCTGCTTCCTCCCAACCTGGCCGACGCCGCGCCCCGTGACGCCATCGCCATCAAGGTGGAGATTGACCTGGGGCATACTCCGCAACCCGCCCTGTTACCTGCACTTGCCCTTCTGCAAAACTGGGGAGGCCCCAACAGCACTCCACCGCTGTTTCTTCAACTCAAGCGCAGCCAACTCCGGGAACTCATCACCGCGCTCAGAGGCCAGTCCGTCTTCGCTTGGCTAAACAGCCCTCAAGCCTCGCCGTTACTTTGGATCGGTCCGCGCCTGCGCGGTGTCAGCGAACTGCTCGATGAAAAAGCTGAGTCCAAACCGGAGATTCCAAAACCAAGGTCGACTGCGCCCGCCCGTCTCTCCCCGCTTCCTGCACGTCCTTCGCAACCCCCAACCCCTCTCCTTGTCGACGGCAGCGAGCATTTTCTAGCCATCACCCTGCCGTCACGAGAGCACTCCGGTTATACCGCCGCCCTTGATTTGGTCAAAACCCACGGCTTTACCCTCGATGCCACCACTCGCAAATGGTGGCTCCGCGACCGGCATAAGACGCTCAACTTCCTCGCCACCCACCTCACCGCATTGCGCGACGAGTTCCACGCCGATTTCACCGACAACTTCGATAAAAACACCGCCAAACTCGCGGAAGCCGACGTGCAATGCGACATCGCCGAGACCGGTGGTGAATTCACCCTTACATTGGGACTCAAGGCTGGTCGTGTCGCCGAAGATCAACTCCGCACCGCCTTGGCCACCAACCGCGGCTACGTCGAAGACCAAGGCAAGGTTTACCTCCTCTCTCCTGAAAAAATAGCCCGGCTCACGACCGCACAACGCGCCCTCGCCGGCAGTGCCACCGCCCCTTCATCCGCCAGCCGCACCTGGCGCATCGCTTCGGCCCGCGTGCCCGAAGTTCAGGAATTGATCGACGAACTCGTCCCGCATTATCAGCCGCCGGCCGGCTGGCGCTCCCGCAGCGAAGCCCTTCGCAATCTTTCCAAGCTGGCGCCCGCTCCCGTCTCCACCGGTCTTAACGCACTGCTGCGTCCTTACCAGCAGATCGGCGTCGCCTGGCTCTGGCACCTCCACCGGCACGGACTAGGCGGCATCCTCGCCGACGAAATGGGCCTCGGTAAAACCCTCCAAGCCATTTCACTCCTAACTGCTTTCGGAGCCAAACGGCGCCCCTCCCTCGTCGTATGCCCGGCTTCGCTTGTGGAAAACTGGCGGCGTGAAACCGCCCGCTTTGCTCCCGCGCTGCGCGTCTTCGTGCACCACGGCACCGTCCGCTTGGATTTCTCCGCCACGTCTGCGCAATACGACGTCATCATCACCTCCTACGGGACCCTTGCCCGTGATCGTGAGCGATTCGCAGACATCGAACTCGATTGCCTGATCGCCGACGAAGCCCAGCACGTCAAAAACCGCCGCACGCAAAACGCCCAGGCGCTCCGCTCCCTGCGCGCCACGAGCCGATTCCTGCTCACCGGCACTCCGGTTGAAAACTCACTCGACGATCTGCGTTCACTCTTTGACCTGCTCATGCCGGGTTACCTTGAGAAAATCCCCGCCGGAACCAAAGGCGCCGAGCGCACCTGGTTCGACGACCGACTCCGCGCCAAAACCGCTCCCTACATTTTGCGGCGCACCAAAAAAGCCGTCGCCCCCGAACTTCCCGAGAAGATCGAACAAATCCTCTACTGCGAACCCACCACGGCCCAGACTGCGCTTTACGCCGATTGGCAGAAAAAATCCGAACAGGAACTCGACAATCTCACCGCCAATGGCGCCTCGGAAAATAAACTCCGCATGGCCACGCTGACGCAGCTTCTCCGCCTCCGCCAGATCTGCTGCGATCCGCGACTCGTCGCTCCTGCCTCATCATCCGACCACTCCTCCAAGCTCGAGGCTTTCCGCGAACTTCTCGCCGAGTCCGTGGACGACGGCCATCGACTGCTGGTCTTCTCACAGTTCACCTCGCTGCTCGCATTGTTGCGCGCAGAACTCGAAGAACAGGGCTTCACCTATTGTTATCTCGACGGCGCCACGCCGCAAAAACAACGCCAGGCCGAGGTAGACCGCTACAACACTTCACCCGATATCCCAGTCTTCCTTATTTCACTTAAAGCCGGCGGCACCGGCCTGAATCTCACCGGTGCCGACACCGTCGTCCACTTCGATCCATGGTGGAATCCCGCCGTGGAAGCCCAGGCAACAGACCGGGCTCACCGCATCGGCCAGACACGCGTGGTCACCAGCTATAAACTCATCTGCACCGGCACCGTAGAGGAAAAAGTGCTTCACATGCAGGACACCAAACGAGCCCTATTGGCCGATGTTTTTGAGGCCAGCGATGCGACCACCGCCAAACTCAGTCTGACCGATCTCACCTCATTGCTGAGGAGTTAATAAAAATCCCATTGACGCCACCCGCGCCCCGCCTTTGCTCTCACCCCTCAGTCCTTTGGCAAAATAGCTCAGTTGGTAGAGCAGCGCATTGAAAATGCGCGTGTCCTCGGTTCGATTCCGAGTTTTGCCACCATTTTAAAACGCAGCGTTCCTATCGGGACACAAAAAAGAGAAGCCCAAAAGGCTTCTCTTTTTTGCGCCATCGTCAGGGAAAACGTTTTTTCAAAAGGCCATTCGAGTGCGAGAAGCGACAAGAAATGGAGGGATGCTGCCCGCCGCAACCCCAACCGCCGCCAAAGGAGTTTTCGATGCGGGAGGAATGCTTGAAGGAGAGGGAATGGTTGCAGGCTGCCCGGCTGTTTCCCTGATTACGGGAGCGGGAACGACGACTGGCGGGATCACGGCTGCAGCGGGAGCCTGCACCCCATGAACATTGCCGGTAAACGGCGAAGCGGTGTCTCGGGCGGTGAAATACGTCATGCTCAACTCACGATGATTGCACTCCGCCACCGCCTTGCACAAATAAGTGCAAAACTCGGCATAGTTCCCCCGCCACAAACGTCCGGCCAGCCATTCCAATGTGATCTGATTGATTGACCGCACACGATACTCGGGATGCATCGCGGTGAGATCGAGCACCAGCTTGCGTGACAACGGTTCGATGTCGTCACGCCTTTCGCGCAAGGGCGGCACTTTCACCAAATTCGGCACCACAAACAAAAGCTCTTCAAGGAAAGGATTTTCAACGGCGCGACCATTTTCGTGCACATCGGTCACGGTGAAAACAAAACGCAGGGGCTTGTTGCGATCGTAGCGCCGCTTGGAAAGTCGCAGGAAATCCACCAACTGCGCCTGCTGTGAAGAGGTCAGCTTGTCCAACTCTGGAACGAGAAAAGTGCACGGCATCCCTTCTTTGAGCCGGTCAAGAGAACAGGCCGTCGCCAGTCCTTCCGACGTGATTTCGTGTGTTCCCAGCAAAACCAAAAACCCGTTGGCATCACCGCACATCGCCTGATACTCGCGCGCAACCAGTTCAAATTCAGTGCCCGGTTCGCCCGTGAGAATAATGCCCAAAGGTTCCTGTCGCAGTTTCCACAATTGGGCCACGAGCGCCCTCATGGAAGCACTGCGAGCTATGATATGACTCGGGCGGTAGGAAGCGCCTCCTTGCGTTCCCGTCTGACCATCGGCCGCCACTGCTGCCACTCCGTCCGGCTTGGCTGGTTGAAGGAGCTTCTGAATGGCCGTTATGGCCTTCTTGGGATTGATCGGCTGGATGAGAACATCATGCACACCCAAACTGAACAGAGGGATGATTCGCTCAACCTCTTCCTTGCCTGCAATGAGCAATATGCGTGTTTCAGGCGACAGCTGCCGGATCGCTTTGATGACCGCCGTCAGGTCTTGGGCAACATCAAGCGTGATCGCACACAAATCATAAAATCTCGCACCTACAATGCGCTGAAGCTCATCGCAATCGTGACAAGCCGTAACCTGGGCGTCTCCGTCGGTAAGAAGCAGGGAGAAAAGACCACGTAAACGAGCATCTGGAATGCATAGCAAGGCCTGTGAGGTCATGCGGTGATTTTAAGAAAAGTGCTTGGAGCGACTCCACCGATTTTCATGTTTTCAATAAGCGCGTCCGCGAAACATGCGAAGCGGGGCCTTGGCCGCGTCTGCAGCGGCCGGCGCAGCAGGTGCAGCCGCCGGCGCAGCATCATTGGCTGGTATCACTACCGGGAAAGGCGGAGCGGAAGCCGAAGTAGCCGCGGGGGCGGGAGCGGCGGCGGCCGGAGCCGGATTGCCACCTGCCGCAAGCGTAAGCTCTTCAAGCAAAGCCGGCGTGATGTGCTTGAACGCCATGTTTGTCACCATGCGCGTCGACATGAAATTGGCCTTGTCGGCGGCAAGCACCAGCAAAACGACTTGATCCGCGCGACGGAACAACACCCACTTTTCCTCGAAACGGAGAAGGTAATCATCACAAGGAAGAAAATTTTCATCCATTGTGTCGTAAAGCGCAGTGATCCGACGCAGTCCGTCCTCGAAAATATCCGGGGACATAAAAGACGGCATGCGATTGATCAAAACCTTGCCCACCGTGTTAAAGAGGCACACCCCATCAACGCCGGGAATATCGAGAATATTATCGAAGACTTTATTGAGCATCATGATGTTTAAGCGAGGTGAAGGATTTGACGGATCTGGGCTACGATCTCAGGCACACGAGCCCGAGAGTTCAGGATAACACCCAAGACATCCCCGTTGATGGGGATGCACACGACGATGAGCGATTTCCCTTGGATTTGAGCCTCATGAAATCGTTCCAACCCGAAAGATTCACCGATAAGAACGGCGATCTGTTGAAAATAAACAATGACGTTGGCGAGCACATCGACCTCATTGCCCTCTTGCTCGATCACGACACCGGACTCGGAACAACGGACATACCCAATGACATTGGGCGTCTGCATGATTTGTTGGATGGCCAGATTGTTTTCCATAGGAATCAGGGATTGCTGATGCCCTCTCATACGCACTTAGTGTGCCAGCCAAGAGCGAAACAGGCTCTTGCGATTGACTGTCAGTAGTGGGTTTATGGTGACAGTCTTGAAATCAATGCCCCGCGAACATCTGGCGTTCAGTAAATTAACAAACAATTTACTCCAAAAAACGCCCTTAAAAACAAAAAATAAAAAATATAACCAATTGTTTATTATATTTTAATATAAATTAAAGCAAGCCCTACCTTCCCCATGGATTGCCATATCCCGCTGAACTCCAAAAAGGATCACATCGGCGCAATCCCGCAAATCACGCTCAATGCGATTTTGTGATTATTTGTGATTTATAGCTAATCCCGATACTGGTCATAGATGACCACTTGGTTATCAATTTAGCCCACCAGTCACCTTGCAATTCATCCGAAAATTGAAGGTTCATATGCTATTTTAGCCACCATGACCCAGCCACAACCCAACAATCCCCTCCATGGCCTCACGCTCGAGAAAATCGTGTCCACATTGGCCGAACATTACGGCTGGCTCGAACTGGGACGAATCATCGATATCCGCTGCTTTAATTTTGAGCCCAGCGTCCAATCGAGCCTGAAGTTTTTACGAAAAACTCCTTGGGCACGCAAAAAAGTCGAGGAGCTCTACCTGCGCACCATCGCATCGCACCAACGGGATTGATCACGGAGTCAGCACGATTTTCCCAAACTGCCCTCCCTGCTCCATCAGCGCAAAAGCCTCGGTCGCCTGCTCAAAAGCAAAAGTCTCGCTGACCACCGGCGTAATCCAATGCCGGCCGACAAAATCCACCATCGCCGACCAATCCGACGCACTGCCCATCGTCGTGCCTAGCAGGGAAATCTGCCGCCAGAATATTTTCCGCATCGGCAACACCGGCGGATTGCCCCGGGTGGCCCCGAAAAACACAATCCGTCCACCGGGCGCCGCCAGATCAACGAGCATCTCAAACCCATCACCCCCGGCACTGTCTACGATCACATCAAACCGATGTCCGGCATGGGCCGCGGTCTTGGCCCATCCGGGGTGCGTGTAGTTAAAACCGCCTTTTGCGCCAAGTGCTATGGCCCGGGCAATTTTCTCATCATTGCTTGAAGTCACATAGACTTCCGCCCCTTGCGCCACCGCACACTGCAATGCGAATAACGCCACTCCACTTCCGATGCCGCTGATGAGTGTTTTTTCACCCCGCTTGAGTTGGGCCCGGCTGAAAACCGCCCGATAAGCCGTCAAACCCGCCAGTGGCAAAGCGGCCGCCTCGGTCCAGTTTAAATGCGCGGGTTTTTCTGTGAGCTGCGAGACCGGCACCGCGATCAGCTCCGCCAACGTTCCCGCCCTCGGCAAACCCAGAATCGAAAAATGCTCACCTTGCGCCCGCTCATCGTCACCCCAGCCAAAACTAGGATTGATAATGACTTCCTTGCCCACCCATTGCGCATCGACGCCAGGACCGACACTTTCCACAATTCCTGCCCCATCGGAACCGGGCCGGGCCGGAAAAGTAATCCCGGCATATTGCCCAAGCTTGATCCAAACATCGCGATGATTCAGGGCAGCGGCTTTGATTCGCACGAGCGCCTCTCCACGAATGGGTTCCGGCGCAGGCACCTCGGCAATGGACAGTTCGTTTACGGCAGTGAGTTGAATGGCGCGCATGGAAGGGTTTGGTTTTGTGCTGTAGTTTCCACGCATTCGGATTTTTCTCAAACCCTGATGCTGCTGGCATTCAATAAACCTTACGGCGTGCTTTCGCAATTTACGCCTGAACCCGGCTCCCCTTGGAAGACATTGGCCGGATTTAACCTGCCCTCCGGCGTTTATCCATTGGGGCGGCTGGACGCAGATTCCGAAGGCTTGCTGCTCCTGAGCGATGAGCCGGGACTCAACAACCGCCTGCTCGATCCCAAACAGGCACACCGACGCGAATACTGGGTGCAGGTGGAACATATCCCAACAGACGCAGCCCTCGCACAGTTAAGTCGCGGGGTCAAAATAGGTGATCACCTCACCCTGCCCGCAAACGTCCGGCAGCTCGATTCAGTCTCACCCTTCCCGCCGCGCAATCCGCCTGTGCGCTTTCGAAAAACCGTGCCTGATGCTTGGATTTCCATCGAACTCGTAGAAGGGAAAAATCGTCAGGTGCGGCGCATGACCGCAGCGGTCGGCCATCCGACACTGCGACTCATACGTGTCCGCATCGGTGGCCTTAAGCTCGAAGACCTCGCACCGGGGAAATGGCGTGAGCTCTCCGTCGCCGAACGCACCCGGGTCTTTGGCGGGTAAGAACGACGGAGGTATAGCGCTTATTGTTTAGCCTGGGCCGCCGTGGCCTTGAAGATCGTCACGATCTCATCCGCCGGAAGCGCTCCGAGTGCTTCCAACTGCTTTCCATCACCGTAAGTTTTCACGGCATAGCCTGCGATGGCCTCATAGTCTTTTTCCGCAATTCCCAGGTCGCCCAAGGATTGAAGCAGACCATTGGCGGCCAGCCAGCCCTCGAACCTCGCGACAAACTGTTCCGCTGCATCGGCTCCATTGAATCCGAACAACCGTTCTCCCAGCTGTGCGAAACGGTCTTGCGCGCGTCCTTTGGCCAACAACCACCGGAAGTAGGCCGGATAAAGCGTGGCAAGACCACGACCATGCGCGAGCTTGGGATACCAACCGCTGAGCGCATGCTCCATCGAATGCAGCACAAACTGGGATTCACGGCGGCCTGCTATCTGATAAGTGTTCAGGGCGAGTGTTGATGCCCAGAGGAGATCACCGCGGTAAACGACGTTCTCCGGCTCGACCAACAAACGAGGCAAAGTCGCCAAAACAGTGTCCATCACTCCCTCGGAATGGCGGTCGGCCAGCGGTGAATCGGATCCGCCCAACAGGTAATTTTCGAAAACGTGGCTGAGAATATCGGCCGCGCCGTCTTGCGTCGTGGTCGCGGAAAGCCCGATCGTAAATGCCGGGTTAAGCCAGGCTGCGAGCGGTTTTAAAAACTCAAACGCCAGCACGGATTTCCCCTTAACCGTGCGATTGGAAATCACTGCAAACGGAGTGACCTCGGAAGCCGTCGCGGCAGTCGTGGGCACAGCCGCGAGCGGAAGCGCTCCTTTGAGTTGAAACGCGCGCGATTCACCCAGCACAAATGGCCAGATATCAGGTTCGCCAGCATGCACGAGCGCAGCGATGGCCTTGGAAGCATCCATCACCGAACCGCCGCCGAGAGGCACGATCACATCGGCATGAGCCTCGCGCGCTTTGGCCGCAGCCCGATTGATGGTGGCCGATTCAGGATTAGGTTCGATTCCACTGAAAGTCGTGACTTTGAGTCCGGCTTTTTCGAGCGCGGCATTCACCTCGGCCAGGTAGCCAAGCCGTTCAACGGTGCCGCCACCTGTCACAACAAAGGCATGGCGTCCGAGCTTGGCGACCGCCTCGGCAAATGGCGCCAGTTGATCAGCGCCGAAGAAAATACGCGTGGGCGTGTAAATCGTGAAAGAGTTCATGGAATAAAAAGTGGATGAATGGTGATCAAACGGTCACAGGCAGCGCTGGATAATCGGTATAGCCCTTGGGGCCAGCGGCATAAAAAGTAGCTGTGTCGGGTGCATTAAGCGATGCCCCCGTCCGAAAGCGCTCCGGAAGATCCGGATTGGCTATGAACAACTTTCCCCAAGCCACCGCATCGGCTCGGCCGGAAGCGATTTCCGCCTCCGCCTCCGCAGCGGTGAAACCTTGATTGGCGATAAAGACACCGCCAAACGCCTTCTTCAAAGCCGGCCCCAATCTCGGCTCGGCCAGACCTTCTCTCGCACACAGGAATGCCAGCCCGCGTTTTCCCGTCTCACGAGCAACATAGCCAAAGGTTGCCGCTGGATCAGAGTCTTTCATGCCATGGCTGTCGCCGCGCGGAGCCAAGTGCAGTCCTACGCGGTCCGCGCCCCACACGGAAACAGCCGCGTCCACCGCTTCCAGCATGAGGCGCGCACGATTTTCAACCGAACCGCCGTATTCATCCGTGCGATGATTGGTGCCATCCTGCAAAAACTGGTCGAGCAGGTAGCCATTCGCACCATGCACCTCCACGCCGTCGAATCCAGCCTCGTGCGCGTTTTGCGCACCGCGGCGGTAGGCTTCGATTATCCCCGGAAGTTCTTCAAGCGCCAAGGCCCGCGGTTCCGGGAACGGTTGATAAGGCCGCAGCAAACTCACATTGCCCGGCGCCGCAATTGCACTGGGAGCGACCGGTTGCGCCCCATTCAAATAGATCGGATGGGAAATGCGCCCGACATGCCAGAGCTGCAGCAGAATGCGTCCGCCGGCTTCGTGCACAGCGCGGGTGACAAGCTTCCATCCCTCAACTTGCTCCCGTGACCAGATTCCCGGCGTATCCGGATAGCCCACTCCCATAGGATCGACGGAGGTCGCCTCACTCAAAATCAAGCCGGCCTGCGCCCGCTGGACGTAATATTCCGCCATCATGGCGTTCGGCACACGCCCGGCGCTGGCACGACACCGGGTGAGCGGAGCCATTAAAACACGATTCGGGAGATCGAAAGCTCCTGCACGGAGAGGCGTATGTAAAAGTGACATGCGCCCACCATAGTTGACCAATCGTCTAGTTCAAGGACGCGCCCCAAAAAAACTTACTTTGCCTACTCAGACGGCCATTGCATCCGGCTTTTTGACGCGCAAATGCTCAAGAACAAGATCGCCAAGATCGGCCAGGATTTCCGCATCATTATGGATGCGAGCCTGTGTGACCAAGCCTTCGTAATAAGCCAGCACGCAGCGCGCTTTGGCCACCGGATCGCCCGCTTCAATCAACCCCTCGTTCTGCGCATCCCTGATGGCGGACTCCAAATATTTGGCTTTGCGCGATAGAATATCCTGAACCTTGTCGCGGATCTTCTCGTCCTGATTGCAAATCTCAGAACCAACGGAACAAAGCGGACACCCCAGAACCTTGCCCGTGCGCGCCTTGATTTCGACCTGTTTCCGGTAAGTGTAATCACAACACGCACGGATACGGTCAAGGGGCGGCACCACCGGGGAAAACTGTTCGTCCCAGACAGCCTTTTTTTCCTGCGCCATTCGCTCCAGAGCGGCGACGGCCAGTTCGGCTTTTGAATCGAAGAAATAATAAAAACTGCCCTTCTTCACATTCGCACGCTGGCAAATGTCGTCGATTGACACCGCACCGTAGCTCTCTTCCCACATAAGGTCGAGGGCGGCGGCCATAAGGCGTTCGTCGGCATTGCTGGTTCTTCCCATTCCAAGTTAACTTGTTTACGAAGCGGGCAATTTCAAGCGTGAGTTACGAAATGGTTACTCTCCGCAAATCCGGAGCTCATCACGTTTTCGCATCAGGACGGCCGCCCCACCTCCCGGCCAGAACGCCACAGATAACCAATTGCAACGGATGGTAGATCATCAAGGGCAACAGAATGAGGCCCATGCGTGGATCGGCACCGAAGATCAACTGCGCCATCGGAACACCCGATGCGATGCTTTTCTTTGAACCGCAAAACACCGCGGTGATCCTGTCTTCCACGCTAAATTTAAACAGCCTGCCTGCCGTCAGAAGTATAAAAAAGACGAGTGCGAAGAGTCCGCAGGCCCCCATCAAAGCGACGGCAACCGCATGCGTTCCGCGACCAGACCAGATCCCGCGTTCGATGGAATCACAGAAAGAGGTGTAAATAATGAGGAGGATCGTGCAGCGATCCACCACATGGATAAGCGGCTTGTTTTTCTGAGCCCAGACCGCCAGCCACGGACGGCAAAACTGCCCCGCGATCAGCGGCAGAATCAACCAAATCACCAGATCAAGGATCACTTTGTCCAACTGCATCCCATGTCCGCTTCCCTTGAAAACCAGACCCACCCACAACGGCGTCACGAATACACCGATCAGAGTCGATAGCGTGGCGTTAAAAACCGCCGCCGGCACATTGCCACGGGCCGCCGCCGTCATCGCGACCGACGACGACACCGTGGAAGGAAGCGCGCACAGGTAAAAAAATCCGAGGCCCAATGCCGGTGAAACCGAAGCACCTGCCAGCCATAACGCAGCCAACCCGATCAGCGGAAAAAGCAAAAACGTCGCCGTCTGCACCACCAAATGCAACGGCCAGCGCAACGTCCCGGCCTTCAGCGCGGAGAACGAAAGCGCCACGCCGTTTAAAAAGAAGATCAACGCCACGCCCATCTTGTTGATCAGATCGGGGTTCATCCAGCCCTCGTGCGATCCCGCATGCGGAAAAATCCACGCCAATGCCACTGCCACGGCCATGCCAACCAGAAACCAGTCGAATTTCCATTTCATGCCGAGAATCCGCAGGGAGCGGCTACGATGTTTTTCTTTTTCTCCGCAATAATGCGCGGAACTCGTCCCGCCCTTCGATGCGTAGTGCCCACAGCACCACCGCATAGGCCAGCACGCCGGCGGGAATCAGACCAAACACCGCGACAAGATCGGCTCCGTGGAGAGTGACCCGACCGATCGAAACCACAACCGGCCAGTCGTGCAACCAATGCCATCCGGCCCATACCGTCACTCCCATCACAAGCGACCCGGCCAACACCTTGGCGATACTCGGCCAGAGCGGCGTCAAAGTCATGCCGGGCAGTCGACGGACCAGCGAGCGCTGCAACAACACCATCTGCACCACAATCGCCAGCGTGCTCGCCAGCACTAATCCCATCACCCCGAGCCACTCGCGCAGTATAAGGCTCAGCCCCACATTCACCGCAAAATCGACCACGCCCACCTTAACCGGCGTCATCGTGTCTTTGACCGCATAAAAGGCCCGCACCGTCAGATTCACCACCGAGAAAAACGGCATGCCGACCGCGAACAACGTAAGCAACGGCGCCATCATGAGAGTATCGTCAGCCGTGAATTGCCCGCGTTGAAACAGCAGCCGCACAATGGGTTCACTCAACAGAGCCAGTCCGACCGCCGCTGGCACGTTGATCGCCAGAATGAGTCGCACGCCCTTCCTATAATCATCGGCCATTTCGGCAAACTTTCGCTCCACCGCATGCTTGGCGATGAGTGGATAAACCACGGTGGACACTGCGATCGCAAACACTCCAATCGGAAGCTCCATGAGCCGGTTTGCATAAAACATCATCGTCGCCGCGGACACCGTGAGCGAAAAGGCCAGCATCCGGCTCACGAGAATATTGATCTGGTAGATCGCCGTGCCGAACAGACCCGGAGCCATCAACGCGATGATTTCTTTCACGCGCTGCGACGGGCCGAGATCGAACTTCGGCCGCCAGCCATCACGCATGAGCACAACCGCCGGCACGATCATCTGCAGAAATCCCCCGATGAGCACTCCGGCGCACAACCAATACATCTCGCCCAACGGACTGTGGGCGAAACGCAATCCCGCACCGCCCAATGAAAGAATCATCGCAAGATTCAGCCAGATAGGCGACAACGCCGGCTCCGTGAATCTTTGGAAGACATTCAAGGTCGCATTAAACGCCGCCGCGACGCACACGAAAGCCAGGTAGGGGAAAAGCAATACCGTGAGGTGCGCCGCAAGATACCACCGTTCCTCCAACCCCGTGATCAGCCGCGCCTCACTGAAAAGCAGCATCGCCACCAAGGAAAGCCCCCCCGTGGCCACCAACAGGCGGCTCACCACCTTGCTCAACAGGTCAAAAGCCCCGGGGCGCCCGTTTTCATGCAGTTCCTGTTGCAACATCGGCACGAAGGCCGCTGTCAAAGAACCCTCCCCCAACAGACGGCGGAACAGATTCGGCAGGCTGAACGCCGTCACGAAGGCGTCATTGAACATGCTGGTGCCAAAGATCGCCGCGCTCAGCTGGTCGCGCACGAGTCCCAGAATACGGGAAATGACCGTGAGCAGCGAGATGACGCCTATGTTCCTGAGCTTCTTGGACACGCGCGCCGTTTTCGGGGTGGCCGGTTGGGTTGGCAAGTTCTTTACCGGAACCGGCATTGACGCTGCTCAACAGGAACTCCACTTTTTGTCATCCCCTATGCCTATCGTTCCCAAGCTCATTGAAAAACTTCAGCGTCACCCCAAACGCATCGTTTTCCCGGAAGGCGCCGACCCCCGCATTCTTCAGGCCGCCCGCCAATGGGTTACACGACGCATGGGCGCCCCGATTCTGCTCGGCGACCGCGCAGCCATCAAGGCCGTCGCCGCCCAGCTCGACATCAATCTCCAAGGCATGCGCATCATCGAGCCCGAGCGCAGCGAAGACTTTGAGGCTTTCGTCGCCCATCTGGAGCAGATCCGCCGAATCAAGGGCCTCAAGCTGGCCGAAGCCCGCGACGCCGTTAAAAACATCAATTACTTTGCCACGTTGATGCTGGTAACCGGTCAGGCCGACGCCCTCATTTCCGGCGCCACCTCCAGCGCATCCAGCGCCCTTCGCCCGATTTTCCAGATCGTGCCCCGCCTCAATCACGTGGAAACCGCCTCCTCATTGATGGTGCTCGATTTCGACGAGAAAAAAGTCGGCAGCGACGGCTCCCTCTTCCTCGCCGACTGCGCCGTTATCCCCGATCCCACCGCCGAACAACTCTGCGACATCGCCATTTCGACCGCGACGATCGCCCGGCACCTCACCAACGAGACTCCCCGCGTGGCCATGCTCAGCTACGCGTCTAAAAGCCTCTCAAACCAGCCCTCACTCGTCAAAGTCCGCCAAGCCACCGAGCTCGCTCGCGCCAAAGCCAAGGCGGCCGGACTCGAAATAGAGATCGACGGAGAACTTCAGGTGGACGCCGCCCTCGACGCCGCCGTGGCCGCCACCAAGGGGGTCACCAGCTCCGTCACGGGCCGGGCCAATGTCCTTGTCTTCCCCGATCTGAATTCGGGCAACATCGCCTTCAAGCTCGTCCACCATCTCGCCGGCGCCAACGCCTATGGACAGATCCTCACCGGTCTTTCCAAGCCCGCCGCCGAAATCAGCCGTGGTGCAAGCGCCCACGACGTCTTCGGTGCGGCCGCCATCGTCGGCTGCCAGGCTATCGATCAGCGCCTGCTTTACGGCACGGTCTGAGCTTAGAGCCCATCGCATAATCCCCATGGATTATGCGCCCGTTTGTTCCCGTCCGTTTTCAGCATTTCCGCGCCCGCCCATCACCTTAAATCATGGCATCATCATCGACGAATCCGTTTCTCCAACCCTCCCTGCCCTTGCTCGGCAGCCCGACCAACAAGGTCACCAAACGGATCTTCGTCGCCGCCACCCGCATGAACGACGGCAAGACGACCACGTGCCTCGGTCTCTTCGCCGCCCTCCAATCCCTCTATCCGCGCGTCGGCTTCATCAAGCCGGTCGGCCAACGCTTCGTGGATGTCCAGGGTCTTCAAGTCGACGAAGACTCGTTTCTTTTCGACACGATCTACAACGTCCGTGTGCCCATCGAAAGCATGAGCCCGGTCACAGTGGACCCCACGTTCACCCGCCGCTACCTCAAGAATCCGGGCCAGCTGCTTCCCGAGCTGAAGGATAAAATCTGCCGCGCCTTCGACCGTGTTTCATGGGAAAAAGATTTCACCCTCATCGAAGGCACCGGACATGCCGGCGTCGGCTCGGTCTTTGATCTGTCCAACGCCAGCGTCGCCAAGCTCGTCAAGTCTCCCGTCATCATCGTGTGCCCCGGCGGCATCGGCCGCCCCATCGACGAGATTTCCCTGAACAAGGCCCTCTTCGACAAAGCCGGCGTCGAGGTCATCGGCGCCATCCTCAACAAGGTGGAACACGACAAAATGGACCTGGTCCGTGAATATGCAGGGATCGGTCTTCAGCGCCTGGGCGTTCCGCTTCTCGGCGTGCTCCCGATCGAAAAAATGCTTTCCGCACCCAATCTCACCCAGATTGCCGAGGACATCAAAGGCCAGTGGCTCAACGGTCGCAAGGGAGGCGCCAAACAACGCGTCCTCCGCGTCATCGTCGGCGCGATGACCGCCAAAGGCATCGTCGATTACCTCACCCCCGGCACCCTCATCATCACACCGGGAGATCGCGATGACATCATCCTTGCCGCCGTCTCCAGCGCACGGCTCGCCGGTGGCAGCACCATTGCCGGCCTTATTCTGACCAATGATATCCAGCCCCACCCCAAGCTGGCCGAACTTCTTGCGCAGACCGACATCCCCGTCATCGCGGCACCCGGTGAAAGCTATACGGTGACATCGACCATCAATCGCATGACCGTGAAAACCCAGCCGCAGGATACCGACAAGATCCCCGTGATTAAAAACCTGATCATGCAGCACGTGGACATGAAATCGCTGCTTGCCAACGTGTGATCAGGGTTTTCCCGGCTCAGTGTCCGGCTTCGATTTTGTCGAGTTCCTCTCCCGTCGCGGCCTCCATCTCCCTTCCATCCGCCGCGTCTTGAGCCACGTCCTTCGCGGCGGATTTAAACTCCGCTTCGTCGCCTTTCACGATGGCCTGATACATCCGCCCCATGGAAATCGCCGCATTGCGATAAAATGGATGCAGGCGCAGTAATTGACTTTGGAGCTGTTCAGCACGCTTCGTGAGCTCCTCCCTTATCCAGCGCTCCTTGCGAGCAGTCCAGAGGTCGTCGAAGGACAGCACCTGTTCACGTCCATTCTTGGCGGCCAGCCACCGGCAACGGTCGGCCAGCCAGTTGCGCGTATCGTCCATCGACATCAAGGGAAGCGCGGGCGTGAGACACTTGCTGTAATACCCAACCTGCCACCACAACTCCCGCATCGCGGGGTCTTTCAACTCGCTGCCGTAAATCGCCGGGAGGGCCTGGATGGGATCTGTGCCGTTCATGATCGCACGCAACCATCCCGCCCATCGGCGCATATCGTCACCTGACTCCGTTTGAAGATATTGAAACAACCAAAATGACGCCAGCTCCCACTCGCGTGATTCGGGCTGGCCACGCTCCCAACGCAACAATCCTTCCAGCCCCGGCGGCGTGAGTTGCCCCGACTCCTGCTGCATCGCATCGAACATCGCGGGCCTGTCCCTCACCTCGCTAAACGCCGTGCATGCCTGCTCGAGCCAGAGCGGCACCGTCAATCCCGGGGTAGCTCCAAACCATGCCACTGCCTGACGCAATAAAACCGCCTGCACCAACGCACGGCGCACGATGCGCCTATCGACCTTATCACTCCACTTCACACGCACCCCGACCAAACCACCCGGCTCGGCGGTCACCAAAAAAACCGAAGGCCCCGTCCATTCCGAATCCGGCACCAAGCGCACCGCGACGGCCGACGAAAACCCCTCGGCTGGAAACCCCAGCGGTTTTGCCAAAGCCCGCCAGACACTGGTGGCAAGCATCAACGCTTCCTGCGCCGGCCGCGCCTTCATCGCGATGATTTCAAACTGGCCGTCCCCGGTATAAAAAACGAGCGGCACTGCATCTTTTGCGGGGGATACCGGCGGCGTCTGGGCATGACTTCCGACAGCGGACACCAGCCCGAGCACAATAAAAACCAACCACCGAACCATGCGTATCACGGCAGGGAAAGACGCAGCTGGTTGCCCTCGACCGTAACCAGAGAAAGTTTACCCCAGGCCGTCCGCAGATCATCCGGGATCTCTTCCGCGGCCATCAGGCGGCTCACGATCAGATTTTTCAACCCCGGGACAAGCTGGGTGGGCAAAGACCCGACATAAAGTTCGTCCGCAACAAATACGTAACCGTTCTGCCCTTTGCTGAAATGCCCCCGCGTCTGAAAGATCAGGGACGTGCTGACGCCAAAGGCATTGATCGTCGTGGGAACCCCCACCTGAAGCACCCCGTCCCGAATGCGGAAGTTGGGACGATCCATCACCACAAGAGGCCCGCTCGCCACAGGTTTTGCATCCGCCTTCGCAGGTGCGGCCTTCGGAGCAACAGGCGCCTGGGGAACCACGCTCGCAATCCAAGCGTTCAGTTCTTCCTCTGAAAAAGAAATATCCGCCGTGCCCCCCTCGCTCAGCATCTGTCGCTTGCGCTTCCACTGCGTCGCCTTGCTTGAATTAGTCTCACCCTGCAAAAAATAGACCGCCCCGATCACCGGCTCCTTGGGCAGTTCCTTGACCGCCGCCACGGGTTTTAAAATCAGATACACTGCGGCAAGCACCACACCGAGCATGATGCTCATAACCACCCCGAGGGTGATTTCAAAGATTCCGGGGCCGCGCAGCGCGCGTTCAGTCTTGGTCAGGGAAGCCATATGGATATTGGAAAATCAAAGGCCGCGAGCTTCCGGCGGAAACCGCGAAGGTTTGGGCATTTCAGAGACGGGCGGCACTTTTGCGAGCCTCTTCCACAAAACGGAAATACGAGGCGTAATACACCCAGCTGGCCGCAAGCCCCGTGAAAACCGTGAAAGTCATCAACGGACATCCGACCACCATGAGTCCGATAAGCGCCAAAGTGGGCACCCAAAAATAACCCTTGCTGGACCGAAGCATCGAGATGAGCACCGGCAACCGGAACGCATCCCTATACTCTCCGCGTTTTTGATGTTGGTAGATGCCGGCTGCGGAAAGCGGGGCGGCCAGCATCAGGACCGGCATCATGGGCAGGTAAACAAATGCCCCATAATTGACCGGCAGCAGCCGCAATGGATACGTCAGCAGCCAGGCGATTAAAATGGGGGCGACCCCAAGGACCAAAAAAATCACAAATGCCGACACCCCATTCACAAACAAACGACGCCAATCCCCCCATTCCGGAAAGGACAGTTCCTCACCACGTCGCGCCTGATCCACCATCGCATAGAGGTATCCAAAGGCGAAAAAATGCGCCACGGGCACGATCAAAAGGAGCGCACCGACGATAGCTTTGATAAACCATGCGGAGTGCGAAAAGAGGCGTTTGCAAACTTGTTCAAGGGAAGGCATTGCGGCAGTCGAATTTTGCATAAAAGGTAGCCGCCCGCAGATGGACTTCACAACCAAATTAAACCAACTCACCCGCCTCGCCGATCACGCGCTCGGCGAATTTGTGCCTCCGTATTCGCAATCGTGGAGCGGCCCCGCCCGGATTCACGAAGCCATGCGCTACAGTTTGCAGGCCGGAGGAAAACGCCTGCGGCCCGTCCTTGTGCTGGCTGCCGCCGAGCTTGGCGATCCCGGTGCGACCTCCCGTGCACTCCCCGCCGCCGTCGCCATCGAGTGCGTCCATACTTATTCGCTAATCCACGACGACCTGCCGTGCATGGACAACGACGACCTGCGACGCGGCCGGCCCACCGCGCACAAGCAATTTGATGAAGCGACCGCCCTCCTCGCCGGCGACGCCCTCCTCACCCACGCCTTCCTGCTGCTTTCCACCCATTACGCTTCCGATCCGCGTCTCGCGACCGCCCTCGTGCAAGAGCTGGCGGGCGCCGCCGGCAGCGCCCGTCTCATCGGCGGGCAGATGCAGGATCTGCTCGCGGAAAAAAAATCCAACGCCAACGCGGCCGAACTGGAATTCATTCACCTCAATAAAACCGCCGCGATGATCGAGGCGTCGCTCGTCTCCGGCGGTATCATTGGTGGAGCCACCGTTGCGGACATCGCAAAACTCCGCACCGCCGGCCGGCATCTCGGGCTGACCTTCCAGATCGTCGACGACGTGCTCGATGCCACCGCCGACAGCGCGACATTGGGAAAAACCGCCGGCAAAGACGCCCAGGCCGACAAAACAACCTACGTCAAACTCCACGGCATAGAAGCCGCCCGCCGCATGGCCGCCGAGCAAACTGAGGTCGCACTGGCAGCACTCCGCTCGCTTGCCGGAAACACCGGCTTTCTCGTTGAACTGGCACAAGCCATGACCGCGCGGGGGAAATAAATATCCCGGTCAAAACCGCCGCGCCGCAGGTCTTTTACTCCAACCGCACACGCGCCCTGTAAAACGTGTCGCAGAGCGCGTAGATTTCCTTTGGCGAAGTCATCTTCAATGCCTCGTCCGCCAGTTTTTTGGCATCTGAAAGCTTCATCGAACGGACCAGATATTTGACCGCTGGCAGCAATGGCGGCGTCATGCTCAATTCGTCCACGCCGAGCCCGATGAGCAGCGGAGCGTAGATCGCATCCCCCGCCATCTCGCCGCACACGCTTACCTTGATTTTATTTTTGTGCGCTTCATCGATCACGTTCTTCAACGTGCGGATGACCGCAGGATGGGTCGGCTCGTAGAGATGGGCGATGCGGTTGTTCCCGCGGTCGATCGCCAGCAGGTATTGAATCAGGTCGTTCGTTCCGACGCTGAAAAAATCGCAGTCCTTGGCCAGCAGATCCGCCGTCATCGCCGCACTGGGAATCTCGATCATCGTGCCGACGACGAGCTTTGGATCGAAGGCCAGCTTCTTGGCCTTCAACTCCGCCTTGCACTCGTCGAGCACCGCGTTTGCACGGGCGAGCTCTTCCCGACCGCTGATCATCGGATACATCAGGTGCACCACTCCGTGGGCGCTGGCGCGAAGAATGGCGCGAAGCTGGTCCTTGAAAATCTCAGGGTTATCCAGGCAAAACCGGATCGCCCGATATCCGAGGAAGGGATTGTCCTCTTTTGGGAAAAGATGCGCTGCGCCGGCCATCGGCTTGTCGCCACCAAGGTCGAGCGTGCGGATGACCACCGGTGCGGGCGCAAGCTTCTCCGCCACCGTCTTGTAGGCGAGATACTGCTCCTGTTCCGAGGGAATCCGGCTCGCGCTCAGGTAAAGATACTCCGTCCGGAACAATCCCACGCCATCGGCAAAATAGTCTTTCACCAGCGCCACCTCATCGACCTTTTCGATGTTTGCGCGCAGCGTAATCGTCGTGCCGTCCAAGGTGACCGCTGGCTGGCGGTTCGCATCGAGAAGGCGTTGCTCGAAGCCTTTTTTCTGCCGCTGGATCTTGCCGTAACGGAAAAGCGTCTGCTCCGAGGGATTGAGGATGACGACTCCTTCGTAACCATCGACCAAGGCCCAGTCTCCGGGCTTCACCTGCTTGGTGAAATCACGTGTGCCGACGACGGCGGGCACCTTCATCGAGCGTGCAACGATGACCGCATGGCTGGTTTTGCTGCCGGAATCCGTGACGATCGCGAGCGCCTGCGAGCTGTCGATGCCGGCCGCGTCCGAAGGAGATATGTCGTTGGCGACAACCACGCGCTTTTCGACCAGCTGACTCAGGCTCTGTCCGGCTTCGCCGAGCAGGTTGCGCAGCACGCGTTGTGCAACGTCGCTTATATCGCCGGCTCGTTCACGGAGGTATTCGTCATCGATTTCAGAGAAGGCCTTGATGTAGCGCTGCGAAACCTTGTTGAAGCACGTTTCGACGTTGAACCCCGTGGTTTGGAATTCGCGAATGGTCTCTGAAATCAACGCCTGGTCTTCGAGGACCAACAGGTGCGCGTCAAATATCCGCGCCTCTTCGGGCCCGAGATTTTTGTCCACCTCGGCCATGATGTTTTGTATCTGCTGGCGCGTGACAAGAATCGCATGATCGAAGCGGGCGATCTCGTCTACGCGCTTGGCCGGCTCGACCTGATAGGCGGGCACCTCGACGTCACTCTGGATATAGAGAAAAACCTGCCCATAAGCGATACCCTGCGAGGCTGATATGCCTTGCACGATGATCTCGGGCTTACCGCGGTTTTCCGTGGACATGAGGAAGGTGCCGCCGGAAGAGAGGTATGACAACCGGTGACCTGCCAGATAACGCCCCCCGTATGATGCAGGGTCAACTCGGTTTTGTTAAACTCCGGTGAGTTTCGCGAAAAATCAACTGATGCGGGTTTCGGCCAAAAACGCCTCCTCGCCCCAATACTCGCGAATCCTCCGTTTGATCGGGCCCTCTTCCGCACCTTCAGGCAACAGCGCAAAGCAGGCACTGCCGCTCCCGCTCATGCGTGGCGCGAGGCCAAACTCGGTTTGCAACACCTCCAGCAGCACCGGCAGCGCGACATATTTGGCGAACGCCGGTTTCTCCATGTTGTTAAACAAAAACCCTTCCGCCTTCCCGCTTGCTGATGCCAGCCAGTCGGCCAGCCGTGCCTCGGCCAATTCCGGCGGCAAATAAGCCTTGGGGGCTTCCGCCGCCATCCGCCGATACGCCCACACGGTGCTGATTGAAAAGCTTGGCTTGAAGATCAGCACACGGCGTCCGCTCAGCCGGCTGACCGCCGTATCCGGCAGTGCCTCAATCAACTCGCCCCGCCCGCGCATAACCACTGGCGCACCGCGGAGAAAAAGTGCGCAATCCGATCCCAGTTGCGCCGCGATCTCCGTCATCTGCACGGAGGAAAGCGGATGACCGGCAAGCGTATTGAGTCCGCGCAGTGTCGCCACGGCATTGCTGCTTCCTCCACCGAGTCCGGCTCCCATCGGAATGCGTTTCTTCAGAAAAAGCCGCGCACCTCTCTCCCAGCCCGACGCGGCCGCAAACGCCCTCGCGGCACGCAACACCAGATTCGTCTCATCCACTTCCAGCGCAGGATGGTCACAGGCCAGTGAAAACCCACCGGCCGTCGCCTCGACTTCCAAGGTGTCGCCAAAGTCCACCGGCGCCACCACCGACACGAGATCGTGGAATCCATCCGCCCGTCTGCCCGTGATGGCTAAAAACAGGTTAATCTTGGCCGGACTTTGTAGAACAAGGCGGTTCACGGAAAATTCTTTTCTATGTTCATGACAGCCACCCTGAATCAGCCAGCCTGATTTTGATGTTTTTAATTAGTGTCCCTTAGTGTCCATTAGTGGTTTCAAAGCTTATGGCCTGCGACCTCATTCTTGCCCTCGACGTTCCCACCCGTGAAGAAGCCACTCCGATCCTCCGCCATCTCCGCGGTGAGCTTCGTTGGGTGAAAATAGGCCTCCAGATGTTCACCGCCTACGGCCCCGACTACGTGAAGGCCGTCGCCGACGAAGGCTTCAACATCTTTCTCGATCTCAAGCTCCACGATATTCCCAACACCGTCGCCAAGGCCGTCGAATCCCTCGCACCTCTTCCCATCGGCATGCTCACCCTGCACACCGCCGGCGGACGCGAGATGATGTCCTTTGCCCGCAAGGCCCAGCTTCAATCCAAACCCGACCTGCTGCTCCTCGGCGTCACCGTGCTGACCTCGATGGATGCCACCGGCCTCGGCGAACTCGGGGTCAACGTCGAACCCGCCGCTCAGGTTTCCCGACTCGGAAAGCTCGCCGTCGACTCCGGCCTGCACGGCCTCGTCTGCTCACCTCTCGAAGTCGGAATGCTCCGCTCGCAACTTCCCGTCGATATCCAGCTTGTCACCCCCGGCATCCGTCCCGCCGGCGAAGCTGGTGGTGACGACCAGAAACGCATCATGACCCCCGCAGATGCCGCCCGCGCCGGCTCTAGTTACATCGTCGTCGGCCGCCCCATTCTCAAAGCCAAGGACCCGGCCGCCGCCGCCCGCGCCATTCTCGCCGACCTCGCCTCCGCTTAAACTTCAATTTTTAACCAAACACGCCAAATGCCACGCACCGCCGCCATCCTCCTCGCCGCCGGTAGCGGCCATCGCATGCAAGGCACCGTCGCCGACAAGATTCTCACTCCTCTCGGCGGCCGCCCTCTTTTCCTCCACTCCGCGAGCGCCTTCGTGGAAAGCGGCGTGGCCGATTTTTTCGTCATCGTCTACCGCGACCAGAAACAGATGCTGGAGCTCTCCGCCTACGCGCCCACCCCCGCCCTCTTCGTCCCCGGCGGAAAAGAACGCCAGGACTCCGTCGCCGCCGCACTTGCCGCGCTGCCCTCCGATATCGGCAAAGTGTTTATCCACGACTGCGCCCGCCCGTTTGTCCGCGTCGAGCAACTCATCGCCCTTCACAAAATCGTCCTCCGTGAAGATGCCGTCGTCCTCGCCCGCCGCGTCACCGACACGATCAAGGAACATCGCAGCGGCGGCCACCTGAAATCCCTCGATCGCGACAAACTCTGGGCCATGGAAACCCCTCAAGTCTTCGCCCGCGACCTCATCGTCGCCGCTTATACCAAAGTCGCCAAAAAGAAACTCCGCATCACCGACGACGCCGCCGCCGTCGAACTGCTCAAGCATCCCGTCGCCCTGCTGGAAAACACCTATCCCAACCCCAAGCTCACCACCCCCGCCGACCTTCCTTGGTTCGAGTATCTTCTATCGCAAAACCAATCATGAACCTGCGCATCGGCCACGGCTACGACATCCACCGCACCGTCAGCGGACGTCCGCTCGTTCTCGGCGGTGTGCGCTTCGAGGCCGACTTCGGCCTCGACGGCCACTCCGACGCCGACTGCCTCACCCATGCCATTTGCGACGCCCTTCTCGGTGCGGCCGCCCTGCCCGATATCGGTCATTTTTTCCCCAACACCGATCCGGCGTATAAAAACATCGATTCACAACTCCTCCTCCAGCGCGTCGTCACCGAACTCGGCAAGCTCGGCTGGAGCATTGTGAACATCGACGCCTCTCTCATCGCGGAAAAACCCAAGATCTACCCGCGTCTCGCCGAGATGAAAGTCTCCCTCGCCCGCTCCACGGGACTCGATGTCGCCCAGATCGGCCTCAAAGCAACCACCAACGAAGGTGTTGACGAAATCGGGCGAGGCCTCGCCATCGCCGCGCATGCGGTTGCGTTAATCGAGAAAATCTAACCCCGCTTCTTATTTCCCACGTGCCTCTTCTTTTGCGTCTTTTGTGTCTCTTTGCGGCCACCCTAGGCCTGACCGCCTGCGGGCCGCACGAAACAGAAGTCAGCCGAGGAAACCGCGAGCAGATCCTCTGTCGCGGCATGGGCCCCGACCTCGCCGATCTCGATCCGGCACTCGCCACCGGCACGAGCGATTACACCGTTCTCTCCGCGCTGTTCGAAGGGCTAATCGCCGAGGACCCCGTTGACCTCCATCCCGTTCCCGGTGTCGCCGAAAGCTGGGATGTTTCTCCCGACAAACTCACCTACACCTTTCACCTGCGCGCCAACGCCAGGTGGTCCAACGGCGATCCCGTCACCTCCCGCGATTTCATCGCGTCCTGGCACCGCGTGCTCACCCCTTCGCTCGCCGCCGACAATGCCAGTCTCCTCTACATCGTCCAAGGCGCCGAAGCCTTCAACAAAGGCGCCACCACCGATTTCACCAAAGTCGGTTTTGCCGCGCCCGATGCCCGCACCGTCATCATCACGCTTGACCATCCCGCCTCCTATTTCCTCTCGCTTCTCCAGCACTGGGTCTGGTGGCCCGTGCACACCCCGACTCTCGAAAAATACGGCCCGCTCTACGAACGCGGCAACCGCTGGGCCCGCCCCGGCACCTTCGTCGGCAATGGTCCGTTCATCCTCAAGGACTGGCGCATGGGCCAGCGCATCATCGTCGAAAAATCCCCGACCTACTGGGACGCCGCCACTGTCCGTCTGAAGGCGATTCACTTCTATCCCATCGAAGACGTGAACGCCGAGGAACGCGCCTTCCGCGCCGGCCAGCTGCACCTCACCGAAGCGACACCCGTCGGGAAAATCGACGCCTACCACGCAAACCAACCGCAGCTTCTTCGCATCGATCCCTACCTCGGCACCTACTTCTACCGTATCAACGTCACCCGTCCGTTTCTCAACGCCCGCGATGTGCGCCGCGCCCTCTCGCTCGCCGTCGACCGCGAATCCATCGTCAAAAACATCCTGCGCGGCGGCCAGCTCCCCGCCGCCGCTTTCATCCCCCCCGGAACCGGTGGCTACACCCCCGCCACGCAAACAGACTCCAATCCCGATGAAGCCCGCCGCCTGCTTGTCCAAGCCGGCTACCCCGGCGGCAAAGGTGCCCCCGTCATCGAACTTCTCTTCAACACCTCGGAAAATCACCGTGTAATCGCCGAGGCCATCCAGGCCATGTGGCAAAAGGAACTCGGCCTCGACGTGCGCCTCGTCAACATGGAAGGCAAAAGTGTGCTCGCCGCCCGTCGCACCGGCGACTACCAGATCCTGCGTTCGTCATGGATCGGCGACTACGCGGATCCGCTGTCCTTTCTCTCCGTGTGGACCGGCGACAGCGGCAACAACTACACCGGCTGGAGCAATCCCGACTACGATCAGCTTGTCGCCGAAGCCGCCCGCAACAGCGATCCCGCCACCCGCAACGCCCTCTTTCAAAAAGCCGAAGCCCTGCTCCTGCAGGATTCCCCGTTCATCCCCATCTATTATTACACTCACGTCTTCCTGATCCAACCGTCCGTCCAAGGTTGGTATCCCACGCTATTGGATCACCATCCTTACAAACACGTCTGGTTGCAGGCGTCGCCATAAAGCAGCGCTCACCGCGTTCCATCACCAGCGCAACGGAAAGCTGTAACCCAACTCCAAAAGCTCCGTGCCCGGGTTATAACTCTTAAACCCAGCATTGGAAATATGCCCGAAACGCAGACTGATCACATGCTGGTTCGGAAACATCCATCCAATTTCCCCAAACGAGTAAAATTCAAGCTCGCCCCCCAAGTCTTTACCTCCGCCCCGATGATAATAACTCGGAGCCCAACCAATCGAAAACCTGAAACCCGATCTCGTTTGCTTGGTCAGAACCAGTCCGGCGGCAATCAAGTAACTTTGTTTCCCCTCATACGTAATCCCGGTCCAAGGCTGCAGACACCACGTGATAGGCTCAAAACGAGCTTCCACCGCTCCCGCAAGCCGACGATCCGAGTTGTCGAGGACGTTGATAGCCGCCACGCCCATGATGAGTTCTCGCGAAGGAAGTTCAGGAGCGGCCATGACTGGCCTTGTCCAGCCAACCATACAAAATATGACGCCCAATATCCGAGACATGTTTTTCATAAAAGCCTCCTAGTATTAATGGTAAGACCCATAATCCCTTCATCAAGTGACATCTACTGATCATGCACGAAAACAAAAGCCGGGCCCAGCGCCCAGCTTGCCGTCCCCGGAAGCCCCCGTCTGGATGTAGCCATGATCAAGCGCCTCTTCGGAATTCTCCTCGTCTGCGCCGGTGTCATAGTTCTCGTCGCCGGCTGCTCAAAAAAAGAGGCAGCCTCCGCAACTCCGCTGAAAGTCCTCCGCTTCGGCAATGGCGCCGAGCCTCAGGACATCGACCCTCAAGTCGTCACCGGTGTCTCCGAAAACAAGATCATCAACGCGCTCTTCGAAGGTCTCGTCATCGAAACACCTTCCGGTGTCGGCGTGGCTCCTGGAGTCGCCGAACGCTGGGATGTTTCCTCCGACGGACTCGTCTACACGTTTCATCTTCGAACCGACGCCCGATGGTCCGACGGCCGCCCCGTAACCGCCACCGATTTCGTGCGCTCCTATGAACGCATACTCACTCCCGCGCTCGCTGCCGAATACGCCTACCAACTTTATCCGCTCGTCGGCGCCGAGGCCTTCAACAAAGGGACTCTCACCGACTTCACCCAAGTCGGAGTAAAGGCCATTGATGCCCAAACCCTGCAGCTCACCATCAACAACCGCACGCCCTATCTGCTGGAAGAGATGAAGCACTACGCATGGTTCGCCGTGCCCATGGATGTCATCGCCAAGTTCAACGGCCTCGCCCGCAAAGGCACTGACTGGACCCGACCGGGAAATTTCGTGGGCAACGGCCCCTTCATTCTCAAGGAATGGAAACCCAACCAGCGCCTCGTCGTAACCCGCTCTCCCACCTACTGGGATCGCGCCACCGTGAAGCTGGACGAGATCGACTTCATGCCCATCGAAAGCGGCGAGACCGAGGAGCGCATGTTCCGCTCCGGCCAGCTCGAAAAAACCGAGTCGCTCCCGCTCAACAAAATCGCAGTCTACAAGCGCGACTTCCCTCTGATGTATCGGGAAGATCCTTACTACGGCGTCTATTTTTACCGGCTCAATGTCACCAAGCCTCCGCTCAACGACGTTCGCGTGCGCCGTGCGCTCGCCATCGCGATCGATCGCGACGCCATCGTCCGCGACATCCTTCGCGGCGGGCAGAAGCCCGCGTGGAATTTCACACCACCCTCGCCCTCGTTCGTCTCCACCGCACGCATCCCCGATAATTTGACCGAAGCCCGCCGCCTGCTCTCCGAGGCTGGTTATCCCGACGGCAAAAACTTCCCGCACGTCGAACTGCTCTACAACACTCTGGAGGCGCATCGCACCATCGCCGAAGCCATCCAGCAGATGTGGAAGACCCGTCTGGGCGTCGACATCACGCTCCGCAATCAAGAGTGGAAAGTCTACCTGGATTCTCAAAACACCGGCAATTACCAGATCACCCGCGCCGGCTGGATCGGAGACTACCCGGACCCCAGCACGTTTGTCGGCATGTGGATGACAGGCGCCGGCAACAATCAGACCGGCTGGTCCAACTCCACCTACGACCGGCTCCTCCGCGCCTCCACCTCGGCTGCCACCGAAGCCGAACGCATGGCCGACTACCAGCAGCTGGAGCAAATCCTCGCCGACGAAGTGCCCGTCATTCCCATTTATTTCTACACCCACGTCTATGCTCTCAACCCTTACGTCAAAGGCTGGGTTCCCCAAATCATCGACAACCGAGCTTGGAAGTGGATCGATCTTATTCCATTGATTGCCTATAGTAGTTTTTCAGGAATTCAGGAGCCCCCAACTCATGCGCACTAAATCTTATTTACGAACCGGCCTTGCATGTCTCGCGCTGCTCCCCTCCTTCGTCGCCGCGCAAGGCACCCCTACATCTCTCGCCTACGTCCTTCAGGCCGATTCGCTTGCTTCCACGGCCACGCAAGCCGCCACGATCATCGCAAACTGCGGCCGCGATTGGGTCGTAATCGACGCTTCTTTCGATGGAACAACCCCATGGAGCCCCGCCAACATCACCACCATCCGCCAAGGCAAACCGGGCCGCAAAGTCATCGCCTACCTTTCCATTGGCGAAGCCGAAGATTACCGCCCGTATTGGCAAAAAGAATGGACCCGCAGGAATAAACCGACCGCCGCCGCTCCCTCTTGGCTTGGCCTGGAAAACCCCGATTGGAAGGGCAACTACCGTGTCAAATACTGGCAACCTGGTTGGCAGGCCATCATTCTCGCCGCTGCGGACGATATCATGGCGCAGGGATTCGACGGGGTATACCTCGATATCGTCGATGGCTTTGAATTCTACGAGCAAGACCACCGCAAGTTCATCGACTACCGCTTCAATCCGGAAACCAGCCAGAGCTATCGCCGCGACATGGTAGACTGGGTTAAAACCCTCGCAAACCACATTCGTATCGCAAATTCCAATGCACTGGTGATCCCCCAAAACGGCGTGCAGCTACTGGAGAATAGCGACTTTCGGGACGTCATCGATGCGGTGGGCGTCGAGGATTTGTTCACCAACGGGAAAAAGGCTCAATCCAAGGACGATACAAATTACATCCTTACCTTTCTTGCCGCAGCCACCACGGCCACGATCCCCGTCTTTGACATAGAATACGCCAAAAGCACCAAGCTCCGCCAGACTGTCCAACAGAGCGCCAACTCCCAAGGCTTTGTCTGGCTCTTAACCGATCGTGACCTCAAGACCATCGGTGAATCCGGTCAATGACTCCCCCTGCTAACCTGACGGTCAGGAATTTGGCTTTCCCCTCAGCCACGCGGAAGTCACTTCACTTTTAATGTTCCGCTTCATCGCCCTACGCCTGCTCCAGACGATTCCCGTTCTTCTGGTTCTCATCACGGCTTCATTCCTGATGCTGAAGTGCGTGCCGGGCGGACCGTTCGACAGCGAAAAGGCGACCACGCCGGAAATCCGTCACAACCTGGAAGCTTTTTACGGCCTCGATCTTCCGCTCCATCGGCAGTTTCTCAACTACGTCGGCGATCTCGTGATTCATGGCGACCTCGGTCGGTCCATGCGCTACGCCAATCGCACGGTCAACGAGATCATCGCCGACAAATTCCCTGTCTCGCTCGAACTCGGCGCGTGGTCACTGCTCATCGCCCTCCTCATCGGTCTGCCCGCGGGCATTTTCGCGGCCGTCTATAAAAACACCTGGATGGATTACCTGTCTTCCGGCGTGGTCATGACCGGCATCTGCGTGCCCACGTTCGTGCTCGGCCCTCTGCTCGTGCTGGTGTTCGCGCTTCAGTTGGGATGGTGCAGCGCCTCGGGATGGTATGGCTGGCAGGACCGTATCCTTCCCTCGCTGACACTCGGCATCGTCTACGCCGCCTACATCGCCCGGCTAACCCGCGGCGGCATGTTGGAAGTGCTCGGTCAGGACTATATCCGCACCGCCCGGGCCAAAGGCGCCTCCGAAGCCCGCGTCATCTTGCGTCACGCCCTTCGCGGAGGCCTGTTGCCCGTGGTCACGTTTCTCGGTCCGGCCATCGCCGGCATCATCACCGGCTCGTTTGTGATCGAGACAATTTTCCAAATCCCCGGCCTCGGTCGCGAATTCGTCAACGGCGCCTTCAACCGCGATCGCACGCTGGTGATCGGCACTGTCATGCTCTACGCGGTTCTCATCATCGCCCTGAACCTCGTCGTCGACGTGGTTCAAGTGTGGCTCAATCCCAAGCTCAAGTTCGGGTAAGCCGCATCCGTCATGTTATCTCTTTCACCCAAGACGCTGCCCTCCGCCGATCTGACCACGGCGCAGCTCGAACAAGGCGTCTCACCGTGGCACGACGCGTGGCACCGCCTGCAAAAAAACCGGCTCGCCGTCTTTGGCGGCGTCACCCTCGTCGTGACCATCATCGCCTGTGTGGCCGGCCCGTGGTTCAGCCCTTACGGTTACGCGAATATTGACCTAAGCAATACCTTCTCTCCACCCTCTATTACTCATTGGATGGGCACTGATCAACTTGGTCACGATTTACTTACCCAATTATTTTACGGCGGACGCATCTCCCTCGCCATCGGCTTGGTAGCCACACTCGTCGCTCTTTTCATCGGCGTGACCTATGGGGCAATCTCCGGCTGGGCCGGTGGTAAGATCGACACCCTCATGATGCGCATCGTCGACATCATCTACTCTCTGCCATTCACCATTTTCGTTATTCTTTTGGTAACGATTTTCGGCCAGCATATCCTGTTGCTCTTCGTCGCCATCGGCGCGGTCGAATGGCTCACCATGTCACGCATCGTCCGCGGGCAGATCATGTCCCTCAAACGCATGGAATACATCGAAGCCGCCCGTTCGCTCGGTTTCGGCACACGGCGGATCATCTTCCGCCACATGATCCCGAACATCCTAGGCCCCGTTGTCGTTTATACCACACTCACCATCCCCGGCGTCATGATGCTTGAGGCCTTCCTCAGTTTCCTCGGCCTCGGTGTTCAAGCCCCCATGAGCTCGTGGGGCGTCCTCATCAAAGACGGCGCCCAATCAATGGAAGAGTATCCTTGGCTTCTCATTTTTCCGGGCGTGGTATTCTCCCTCACCTTGTTTTCACTCAACTTCCTCGGCGACGGCCTGCGGGACGCGCTCGACGTCCGCTCGGCCAAAGATTGAGGTGGAATGTCCCCGCCCCGACAGGTTTAGTGCCCTTTTTCCATGCGCCGCTTTCTGCCTTATTACTCCTACGTCAAGCCCGTCCGTTGGCAACTCGGCCTAGGCTTGCTTTGCGGACTGATCTACTCCGTCGCCAGCGGTTTTGGCCTGCCCTACATGGTGAAATATATCTTCCCAAAGATTTTCACCGACAGCGGCTCGCACCCCAGTGCGCTTCAAATCGCCCTGATCGCCGCCTGGCTGCCTGCGGTCTTCACGATCCGCGGCATCGCCGGCTACCTCAACACCTACCTCACCCAATACGCCGGCACGCGCATCCTGGAGCAATTACGGCTCGATTATTTCCGCAAGCTTCAGTTCCTCCCGCTGTCGTTTCTTCAAAAAAACTCCACCGGTGATCTGATCTCCCGTGGCGTGGCCGACACCAATCAGCTCCAGACCACGCTCAGCAATCTCGCCAACGATATCATCAAACAGCCGGGCACCCTCGTGGCCGCGATCGGCTACCTGATATGGCTGGCCTACCGTCAAAGCGGCGTCGGACTCGTTCTCGTCTGCCTCGCGAGCGTGCCGCTCTGCGTGCTGCCCATCCGTTACGCCGGCAACCGTATCCGCCGACGGGCGATGGAGCTTCAGGCCCAGCTCGGATCTCTCACCGGCCGGTTCAGCGAAAATCTCGCGTCCGCCCGCGAAGTGCGCGCCTTCTGTCTTGAGGAACGCGAGACCGTGCGTTTCGGCAAAACCACCCATATGCTGCTCTCGTTGCAGATGAAGGTGGTGAAATACGCCAAGGCCATCACACCCGCCATTGAAATCATCAGCGCCTTCGGCCTGGCGGCCACATTCATCTACGCCTACCGCGCAGGGCTCACCCAAAACGATTTCATCTCCATCATCACCGCCCTCTACGTCTGCTATGAACCGATCAAAAAACTCGGCGCCCTCAGCAACGATACAAAGCGCGGCGCGGCCGCCCTCGAACGACTAGAACACGTTCTGAAAGAGCCCATCCTGCTCACCGATCCCGCCCAACCCGTCGAAGTCTCCCGGCTCCACGGCGACCTCGCCTTCGAAAATCTCAGCTTCACCTACAAGGGCGACACGCCCGCCCTGCGCGACGTCTCCATCACCATCCCCGCCGGCACCACCTGCGCACTTGTCGGCCCCAGCGGCGCCGGCAAGACCACTTTCGCCAACCTTGTCCTGCGCTTCTATGATGCCACCGCCGGTCGCGTGACCATCGACGGCATCGACGTAAAAGCCATGCGTCTCGCCGACCTGCGCCGCAACATCGCCCTCGTTTCCCAGGACCCCGTCCTCTTCAACGACACGATCTACAACAATCTCCTCCTCGGTCGCCAAGACGCCACCCAAGCCGAAGTCGAGCAGGCCGCTAAGGACGCCTTCGCCCACGACTTCATTCTCTCGTTGCCCCAAGGCTACGAAACCATGGTCGGAGAACGCGGCGCCTCCCTCTCCGGCGGACAACGCCAGCGCATCGCCATCGCCCGCGCCTTCCTGCGCAACGCCCCCATCCTTGTCCTCGACGAGGCCACCAGCGCACTCGACGGCGAGAGCGAGGCCGCCATCCAGCTTGCCCTCAAGAAACTCGTCGTCGGCAAGACCGTGCTCATTATTGCCCACCGTTTCAGCACCATTCGCGACGCCTCCATGATCCTCGTGTTCGAGAACGGCGAGATCATCGACTCCGCCAACCACACAATCCTTTACGAGCGCAATGCGCTCTACAAGTCGCTCTACGACCGCCAGGGCACGTCCTGAGGCGGACTCATCCGCGATCTTTTTTTCTTTTCCCGCATGGCGACCGATCCCGAGCCATTTTCTTTTCAAGCGGCGAAACTCATCAACGCCCTGCGCCGCCTTCCCGACACCACCCCGGCGCGCATGAAGAAGCGTCCGACCAAGGAACTCGGCAACCTCGTCGAGGAGCTCATGGTCAAGTATCAGGTCGGCCGCGCCTCGCCCGAACAGACCATCCGCGACAACTGGTCCGAGATCGTCGGTCCCGCCAACGCCCATTATTCGCACGCCGCGCAGATCGACCCGCGCGGACGTCTTGCCGTGCTCGCCGGCCATGCCGTCGTCCGCAACGAACTCTTTCTTCATCGCAAGATCATCGTCGAACGCATCCGCAAACTTCCCGGCTGCGCCCATGTCCGCGAGATCAACGTCCGCGCCGGCTGAGTGCCGCCACCCGTTGGCGACAATTTTCAAAAAAATACTTGCGCGACGTCCTCGGATTTTGGAACGTAGCCCCTTGCGTTAGTGAAACTCCGTCGGTTACGGGGTTCCACCATGACTAGTCCGGCATTCCGCCGGATTATAACGGTGCGGCCGGCAAACGCTGTGGTTTACACCACGGTGCGAGCGGGTGGCACGGAGCCTGCAAAGGTTCCCTATAGTCGTGCAACTTACTCATAAAACCATGTCAACGATCGCCAAACCCGAAATCATCTCCGAATACAAAATCCACGACAAAGATACCGGTTCGTCCGAAGTCCAAGTCGCGCTGCTCACCGCTCGTATCAATCACTTGACCGAGCACTTGCGCACGCACCGTAAGGACTTCCACAGCCGCCGTGGCTTGCTCCAGATGGCCTCCCGCCGTCGCAAGCTTCTCGACTATCTAAAGCGTCACAACCTGCCGAAGTATAACGAACTTCTGCAGAAATTGAGCCTCCGCAAGTAATCCACTTTGCAACACGGGCGACCCCATCCGGGGGTCGCCCGTTGTCTTTCCGACACTCGATACTGACTGGGACATTTCCGTTTGCCTTCAGGTTTCTCCCAAAAACCGCGAAGCCAAACGGGAATCTCTCGTCAAAGACGAGGATTGCGAAACGGGTCACCCGTTCCCCTGACAGCCTAAATCCCTTTCGACGACCCGCGCCCTGCGCGGCCCCGTCCGCCACTCTGGCGGGCCTGCCGTCCAAACCCCGAGCCTCCCTACCGCGTGTCGCAGGCCGTGCTCATTTTATCCGAGCCACGCATCCGCATCCGAAAAATATGAATCAGAAATACACCGTCACGGTCCCTGAACTCGGGATCACGTTCTCCACCGGCTCCATCGCCCTCCTCGCCTCCGGCGCGGTCAATGTCGCTGTCGGTGAGACCAATGTCTTCGTCGCCGCCTCCGTCGCCCAGACCATGAAACCCGGTCAGGACTTCTTCCCCCTCACCGTCGATTACCGCGAGAAATACGCCGCCGCCGGCCGCTTCCCCGGCGGTTACTTCAAGCGCGAGGGCCGTCCTTCCGAAAAGGAAATCCTCACCTCCCGTCTCTGCGACCGTCCCTGCCGCCCCCTTTTCCCCGAGGGTTTCTTGAATGAGGTCCAGATCGTCGGCCAGCTCCTCTCCGCCGATCAGATCAACGAAGCCGACATCCCCATGGTCAACGGCGCTTCCGCCGCCCTCGCCATTTCCGAGATTCCTTGGAACGGCCCGATCGCCGCCGTCCGCGTCGCCGAGATCGACGGCCAGTTCGTCGCCAACCCGACCATCGAGCAGATGTTCAGCAGCTCCCTCGACCTCATCTACGTGGGTAACGAGAAAGACATGCTCATGATCGAAGGCTCCGCCGACCAGATGCCCGAAGACCGCTTCATCGAAGCACTCGCCTTCGCCCACTCGTCCATCCAGCCGATCATCCGCGGCATCAAGGAACTCGTCGCCCTCTGCGGCAAGCCCAAGGCCGTGTTCCCGCTCGTCGGCGCCACAGCCGAGGCCCGCGCCATCATCGAACGCGTCGTCCCCGCTGATCGTATTTCCGCCGCCATCTTCGGCTTCGAGAAAAACATCCGCTCGGCCAACGTCAAAGCCCTCAAGACCGAGGCCAAAACCGCCCTTCTCGCCGAGCTTGGCGAAGGGAAGTTCACCGATGTCGACCTCAACGTCGTCTTCGAAGATCTCCAATACAAGGCCTACCGCCAGACCGTCCTCGCCCGCGGCCTCCGTGCCGACGGTCGCGATGCCAAGTCCCTCCGCAAGATCTCGTCCGAGGTCAACGTCCTCCCCCGCGTCCACGGTTCCGCCCTCTTCCAGCGCGGCGACACCCAGGGCCTCGTGATCACGACCCTCGGGCCGACCAAGGAAGCCCAGTCCCTCGACGCCCTCACCGGCGGCGTGAAGTCGAAGAGCTTCATCCTTCACTACAACTTCCCGCCGTTCTCCGTGGGTGAGACCGGCCGCTTTGGCACCCCCGGTCGCCGCGAGATCGGCCACGGCGCCCTCGCCGAACGCTCCCTCGTTCCCGTTCTCCCCCCCGAGGACGTATTCCCCTACTCCATCCGCGTCGTCTCCGAGATCATGGCTTCCAACGGCTCGACCTCGATGGCCTCGATCTGCGGCGGCTGCTTGTCCCTCATGGACGCCGGCGTGCCCATCGTCGCCCCCGTCGCCGGCATCTCCGTAGGCCTCATGACCGAGAACACCGACGGCGCCATCACCAAGTGGACCACCATCACCGACATCATCGGTGAGGAAGATCATTTCGGTGACATGGACTTCAAGGTCGCCGGCACCACCAAGGGCATCACCGGCTTCCAGCTCGACCTGAAGATCAACGGCCTTCCCTTCGAGATCGCCAAAACCGCCATCCACCAGGCCCGCGAGGCCCGCGTCGAGATCCTCAAAGTCATGCTCGGTTCCCTCCCTGCTCCCCGCAAGGACCTCAGCCAATACGCCCCCCGCATCCAGACAATCCAGATCGATCCCGAAAAGATCGGCCTGCTCATCGGGCCCGGCGGCAAGACCATCCGCCGCATCGTCGAGACGACCGGCGCGCAGATCGACATCTCCGACGACGACTCCGGCAAGGTCTTCATCTACTCCAACAATGGCGAAGCCATGGCCCGCGCCATTCAGGAAATCGACGGCCTCTGCGGCGGCGGCTCCGGCGGTCGCGACGGCGGCGGCGTTCCCATCGAGATCGGCAAGATCTACACCGGCCGCGTCACCGGCGTGAAGGACTTCGGCGCCTTCGTCGAATGCACCCCCGGCAAGGAAGGCCTGTGCCACATCTCCGAGCTGGCCGACTTCCGCGTCCGCCGCACCGAAGATGTAGTCAAGATGGGCGACAGCATCACCGTGAAGTGCATCGGCATCGACGAGAAGAGCGGCAAAGTCCGCCTCTCCCGCAAAGCCGCGATGAAGGAACTCGAGACCCAAAACGGCCAGCCTGCCGAAGCCCCGGTTGCCTAAGTCATCGCTTAGCTAACTCATCAAGCCGCAGCCTAACCGCTGCGGCTTTTTTGTGTCCGCAGGTAGGGCAAACCGTCCCGGTAAGGCACCCCATGCGGCTCAATATCCTCCTATCGGTATGACCATGACGTTTGCCCGCCCCCTGCTGATGATTTCGATCAGGATTTGGGCCGCCACTGCATTCAAAATGGGGTGCTTCTTTCGTTCCGACGGGTCCGCGATATAGATATTCAAATTGACGGGAGCGGCCGCGGGTTCCGGCTCCGCCGTTTCAAATTTATGCGACGGGAGCGGTAAACCCACCGTCGGAGTGCCATAGGGGATGCGTTTTTTAATGGGTTCTTCCGTGTATTGGTTTTCCGCCTGCAGCCGGACCATCAGTGCATCGACGGCCTTTGCATCCTCGCTACGCCCCAAGCCGGTTAAGCACATGGAATATTCCGACAAAATAACCATGAAGGATGCCGGCCGCGCCGAATCCACTTTGATTTTCGTAAGGATCAGAAGCAGGTCATCGTAGTAGGCCACGGCTTCTTTGTATTTACGCTGGTCGAAATTGATTCTGGCTAGCTGCGTAAGATCGACCTCGATGGGACCGTTCGTCTTCTTATCGATTTCCAGCGTCTTCAAGAAATAGGTCTCGGCATCGGTAAATTCACCCAGCACCGCGAGACTGAGCCCATACTCAAAATACATGTCCGCCAGCGTGGCGGGCGCCCGTCCCTCCTGCTCGGCGCAGACAACCGCCGCCGCATACTCTGTGCGCACGGTGGGCCAGTCCTTTTTCAGCTTGGCGGCATCGCCCGCGATGGCATGGCGCGTGGATGGCTTGAAATTGGCATTGCCGGCCGAACCGGCACAGCCGGCAAGACATGCAATCAAGATGCCTGAAAGCAGAAATTTCATTTCCTGTATAAAAATCACTCTCTCAAAACGGTCCAGACCACGTGATAGTGATTAAATAATTTCGAGTTCTTCCTCTTCTTTTTTCAATCCTCCAATCTTCCTACCCCTCTTTTGCCCCTCGATCCCTAGTCTTCAGTCAAATCCATGCGCCTCCTGCTCACCAACGACGACAGCATCGAAAGCCATTTTCTCTACGCGCTCATTCAGGCCCTCCGCGCCGCCGGGCACGACCTGATCATCGCCGTGCCCAAGACCGAGCAGAGCTGGATCGGCTGCGCCAAGTCCCGCCACCGCCCCGTCACCTCCTCCGCACGGACCGCGGTTTCGGTTGCCCGACCTTTGGCATCGACGGCACTCCCAGCGACTGCGTGAGCATCGCCCTCGCCCATCTCATCCCGTTCGACAAGCCCGTCGATGCCGTCGTCTCCGGCATCAACGTCGGTCGCAACGCCTCCCTCGGCTTCATCCTCGCCAGCGGCACCATCACCGGCGCTTGGGAGGGCGCCGTTCACGGGATTCCCACCATCGCCTTCTCCCTCGACCTCACCCCCCGAGCACTTCGCCGCCCTTCACGCCGCTGGCCTCAAGCCCGACCCGGCGCTCCGGCAAACCCTCGCCATCGCCGCCGCGCGCGCCGCGCAACTCGTCCGATCCCTCGTGGCGGCCACGCCCCCGCAAAGTTTCATCGTTCACAACGCCAACTTCCCCGCCGGCTGCGCCGCCGACGCGCCGGTGCATCGCACCGTGCCCGCCCGCGTGATCGTCCCCGGCCTCTTTAGCCCGGCGGCCGACGACGGCACGCACCGTTTTATCTTCAAATACGGCCACAACGTCTCGCCCGTCGCGCCGTTGACCGACTGCGACACCATCGAGCGCGGCCTCATCAGCCACACCGTGCTCGATTACACCAAGCTCGGCGGGTTCTGACCTCCGAGCCCGCCCTTCGGGGCCTTGGCGAAGTAGGGTTACTTCCCCGCGGCCTCTTCCGCCGCAGCCAGCGGGGCGAAGGTCGCCTTCTCGGTAGCCTTCATGTAGGCTTCGCGAGCGCTGATTTCTCCGGCCTTCAGCAATTTTCTCAGGGAGAAATCCATCGAGATCATGCCCTCGGCCATCGAGCTCTCGATGATGTTACGGATGGTGTTAATGTTGCCGGCGCGAATAGTGCCACCCAGCGCATCGTGCGGGAGCAGTATCTCGTGCACAGCCACGCGGCCGCCGGCGATGCGTTTGCATAAAAGCTGGGAGACGACGCCGCGCAGACAGCTGCCCAGCATGACGCGGATCTGGTTCTGCTCGTCGGCGGGAAATGCGTCGATGATGCGGTCGACCGTCTTCGGGGCGTTGTTGGTGTGCAGCGTGGCGAACACCAGCATGCCCATCGAGGCGCAACCCAGCGCAAGGCGCATGGTCTCAAGCTGGCGCATCTCGCCCACGAGGATCACGTCGGGGTCGGCGCGCATCGCCCCGCGCAGCGCGTCGGCAAAGCTGTCGGTGTGCTCAAGCACCTCGCGATGCACGATCACGGACTTCTTGTTGGTGTGCACGAACTCGATGGGATCCTCCACCGTGATAATGTGCCGCTTCTGCGTGCGGTTGATGTAGTCGAGGATCGCCGCGAGCGTGGTGGACTTGCCGTTGCCGGTCGGCCCGGTGACGAGCACGAGCCCTTCGCGCAGCGTGCAGAATTTCTTGATGGCCTCGGGGAGTTCCAGCTCTTCGAACGACACAATCTTGGCCGGAATCTGCCGGAAAACCGCCGCCTGTCCCCAAGCGTTGTAGAGGTAGTTCACGCGGAAGCGCGCCAGCCCGGGAATCTCGTAGGCGAAATCGAGGTCGCGGTGCTTGAGGTAGTGCTCCCACCGGTGCGGCGGGCAGATTTCCTTCATCATCGGCTCCATCTGCCCGGCGGTGAAGGCCGGGAACTCGGCCATCGGCACAATGGAGCCGGAGAGGCGGGCGCGGGGTGGCAGCCCGACGAGGATGTGAAGGTCGGAACCGTCCTTGGCGCGCATCGCGCGCAGAAATTGATCAATCTCGGCCATGGGGATTAGGGAAAAAGGGATTTAGCGGGCGCCGGGGATGTTCTGGCGGATGAGGCGGTTGGTGATATTGGTCGCCGCGGTCTCGTCGGTGATCTTCTTCTCCTGCCAGAGACCGAGGATGGCGTTGTCCATCGAGATCATCCCCTCGCGCTTGCCGGTGTCCAAAGCATTGGGAACGTTCTGGGTCTTGCCGTCTCGGATCATCGCCGAGACCGCAAGGGTGTTGACGAGCATCTCGCAGGCGAGGACCACACCGCCGCCGGCCGCCGGCAGGAGGCGCTGGCAGATAATGCCGCGCAGACTCTCCGAAACCATCGCGCGGATCTGCGACTGCTGGCTGGGAGGGAATACGTCGAGGATGCGGTTGAGCGTCGTGGTGGCGTCGCTCGTGTGCATCGTGCCGATCACAAGGTGCCCGGTCTCGGAGGCGGTGACGGCCATCTCGATCGTCTCCAAGTCGCGCAGCTCGCCGATCACGATCACGTCGGGATCTTCGCGGAGAGCGCTCTTCAGCGCCGTGGCAAACGTCTCGGTATGCTGGCCGGCCTGTCGCTGGGTGACGACGCACTTCTGGCTCTGGTGCAGGAACTCGATGGGGTCCTCCACCGTGATGATGTGGTCCGTGCGCGTGCGGTTGAGTTCGTCGATGAGGGAGTTGAGCGTGGTGGTCTTGCCCGCACCGACCGGGCCGGTGACGAGGATGAGGCCGTTGTGGTAGCTGAGCAGCTTCTTGATGACCTCGGTATTCTTGAAACCGAGCTCGGCGGGCGGACGGATTTTCTCGGGCACGATGCGGTAGGTGCCCGTGACACCGTCCTTCTGGGTCATCAGGTTGATGCGGATGCGCCGGCCACCTTCCATCGCGAGGGCGTAGTCGAAGTCGCGTTTCGCCTCGAAACGGGCGACATCGGCAGCGGACAGCAGGCAGGTGTTGAGCTTGTTGGCGTCGTCCACCGAAAGCGGCGTATCGCCGATAAACTCAAGCACGCGCATGTTGCGCACAAAGGGCTCAGTGCCCGACGAAAGATGCAGGTCGCTCGCACCCATTTTCTGCACCGCCTGAAGAAGGCCGAGCATGAAGTCCTTCGCCTGCGCCGCGTTCATGGCGGACACTCCGCTGAAATCGATCACATTCGCGCCGACCGCGGGTGAGGTGGCGGGCTTTACCGCAGTCCCGTCCGCCGGGGCGAGCGACGGAGGCACGGCCGGAGTTTTGCCAAGCGCCTCTGCATCGGCCACAAGTCGGCGCAGTTTATCAAGATCCGTGACGATCTTCTGGTGATACAGCACCGCGGCGAACGCCTCTGCTCCTGCATCGGCGGGCAGGCTGCCGGCAATCTGCGCGGCAATCTTTGCGCTGATCAGGTTTCCATTTATGGAAAGGGAGGCGATCCACTTGACTTCGTTCTTCATGGGGTAAAAGGAGTTCTATCGAAGAGATGCCGACTGGTTATGAAAGCCAAAAACGATTCAGCGGAAGGCCACGTATCGCAAATAATCCCAACAGTTCCTTGACGTCTCCCAAAATCAATTACCGGACAATCGGGAACAAAAACCCCGGTCCGTTGACCAGTCTGCCAGTCAAGCGAGTCACAACCAACATCATCCCCATGAAAACTTCATCGCTCATCAGGCTTCCCCTGCTTGCAGTCATCCTCTCTCTCGGCACGACCGGCTGTGCCATCTTTCAAAAATCCTCCACCCCCGACGCCACCAAGCCCGTCGGAGGAAAAGCCCTGAACATCATCCAATTCCGCAACGATGTGCAGGCCACCCGCACCGCGATCTCCCGCACCACCGATGCACTCGGCCGACTCTCCGGCGCCCCCAACCCTCAGGACGCCTACGCTTCCTACAACACCGAGCTCACCACGCTGTCCCAGTTGATTGACAAGACCTCCCGTGAATCCGCCGAGGTTCGCAACAGCGGCAAGGCTCTCTTCACCGAATGGGAAAAAGAAACCCTCTCGATCAAGAACCCCGATATCCGCGCAGTCGCCGATGCCCGCCGCCTGAAACTGCAAACCGCCTACGGTGAAATGATCACCCCGCTCATCAACGCCCGCGCCAACTTCACGCCCTTGCTCGGCGATCTCACCGATTTGCGCAAAGCCATCGCGCTCGATCTCACTCCGGCCGGCATTCAGGCCGTCCAGCCGCTCATCGCCACGGTGAACAAGGAGGCTGACACCACGATCAAAAGCTTGGATGCCCTCGCCGCCAAGCTGGACAACATCGCCGCCGCCCTCCCGCCTCCAACCGTCGCTCCAGCGAAGTAACATTCGCGTAATCATTCGCATGTTTTCGGCCCGGCCCTGCAAAGGCCGGGCTTTTTCGTTTTCGGGATAGATTTGATCTTACTCTTTGCGTCTCCGCGCGTTTGCGTTTCACTGCGCGTTTCCAGCCATGATCGAGGTCCAGAATCTTACCCGCATCTTCCGCACCTATAAAAAACAGCCCGGCTTCTGGGGAGGCGTGCGCGGGTTGTTCAAACGCGAGTTCGAAGAGACCGCCGCCGCCCAAAATGTCACTTTTTCGATCGGCGAAGGAGAGTTCGTCGGCTTTCTCGGACCCAATGGCGCCGGCAAGACCACGACACTCAAGATGCTCTCCGGCCTGATCTACCCGACCAGCGGCACCGCCCGTGTCGCCGGCTACGATCCCAGCAAACGCGAAAACGCCTACCGCCGCCTGTTCGCCCTCGTGCTCGGCCAGAAAAACCAGCTCTGGTGGGACCTTCCGGCCATCGAATCCTTTCTTCTCCTCCGCCACATCTACGGCATCCCCGCCGCCCAATACCAGGAAACGCTCGACGAACTCGTCGATCTGCTCGACGTGCGCGCCAAGCTCAACGTCATGGTCCGAGAACTTTCCCTCGGCGAACGCATGAAGATGGAGCTCATCGCCGCCCTGCTGCACCGCCCGCGCGTCCTCTTCCTCGACGAGCCGACCATCGGCCTCGATGTGATTTCTCAAAAATCCGTCCGCCGTTTTCTACGCGAATACAACCGCAAGCACAAGGTCACCATCCTCCTCACGAGCCACTACATGGCCGACATCAAGGAACTCTGCGACCGCGTGATCGTGATCCACAAGGGCCTCAAGATCTACGACGGCGCCCTCGCCCGTCTCGAAAATGCCGACGGCAGCAAAAAGAAAATCATCACCTTCCTCCCTGCCGACGGCACGTTCCCCGAGACGTGGCAGTCGCGCCACGGTGAAACCAAACGCGACCCCGAAGAAGGCAAATTCACCGTGCGCGTCCCCGGAGAAAACGTCGTCGCCGTCTCGCAGGAAATTCTCACGACCGGCCCTGTGGCCGATATCACCATCGAAGACGTCCCGCTGGAAGACGTGATAGCCGAACTCTTCGCCGCCCAGTAATTCCGCCGGCCTTACACCATGGGCGTGGATCGAGTTCCAATCATGCAATTTGCGAAGGATAGAGTTCGCAATTCGGCGAACGCTTCGATTTGAAACTAAACCGATGTCCATGCAACAGACCTTGGATCTGCTTCCTGTTTTATGCGCGATAGTGCTTTATGCAGCCCGCATCCGGGAGTTTTTCGTTAAACGCAACGTCATCTCCGGCGAGATCAATGAGCGAGCCACCTTTCTGGCCCTGCTCGTGAGCGGCACGCTGGTCGTCACGCTTGCCCTCGTTGAATATTTGGTGAGACGCACAGGATTTCAGGCGGTCGACTTCGTCGCGGGACTGATCGTGGCCGGCCTTTCATTCGTTGTGCGCGCGGCGGCGGTCCGCGCCCTCGGGCGCATGTGGAGTGTGCACATCGAGATACGCAGCGAACACCAGCTGGTGCAAAGCGGACCCTTCCGCTGGGTGCGCCACCCCATTTATTTTGCAGCCATCCTGGAGCTGGTCGGCGCGATGCTCTTCCTGAATTCTTTCTATACATGGATTGTTTTCTGGGTGCTGTTTGTCCCCAGCCTGTATGCCCGCATCCGACTCGAGGAACGCGCGATGATCGCCCAGTTCGGCGACCAGTATCTCCATTATCGCGAGACCACGCCGGCGGTTTTGCCGTGGCGTGGCCCAACCAGCTGACTTTCGCGCCATGGACTATCCTGAGCGCAGAGTTGTCGTTACCGGCATAGGCCTGCTGGCGCCGAACGGCCTTACCGTTGACACCTTTTGGGAAAGCCTCTGTGCCGGCCGCAGCGGCGCCGGCCCGATCACCCATTTCGATTGCAGCACCTTCCCCACCAAAATCGCCTGTCAGCTCAACGGCTACGTCGCTGAAAACTACATCGATTTCAAGAAAGCGAAGCGGCTCGATCGCTCCCTTCAATTCGGAATCATCGCCGCACGTCACGCCGTGAAAGACTGTGGGATTGATCTCTCTATTATCAATCCTGGGCGCATGGGTATAGTCGAAGGCACGTCCGTCTCCGGCATGCAGCATACGTTCGATAGTCACAGATCCTTCATAGCAAAAGGCATCAAAGGGCTGAATACGTTTTCTTTGATGAACGCCTACTGCGGTGGCGGCAGTTCCGAAATCGCCCTCGATCTGGGAGTTCCCTGCCAAGCCCTCACCATCTGCACCGCCTGCTCATCCGGCAATGACGCGATAGGGTATGCCCTGAACGCAATCCGTAATGACGATGCTGATATCATGGTTGCAGGAGCCACCGAGGCCCCGATCGTCGACGCTTATGTAGGCACCTTTTGCGCATCGAAGTCATTAACCAAACGCAACAATGAGCCGGCAACTTCGATGCGGCCGTTCGACCGCCACCGGGATGGCTTTCTCCTCGGTGAAGGCGCCGCTTTTCTCGTATTGGAAGAGCTTTCTCACGCACTCGCCCGAAATGCCCGTATTTATGCGGAGGTCTTGGGCCACGGCAGCAGCTCGGAAGCGTATCACTCGGTCGCGCAACACCCGGACGGAATCGGCATCAGACAAGCGATGGAAAAGGCCTTTTATCGCGCACGCCTGATGCCATCCGAAGTGGATTACATCAACGCTCACGCCACCGCCACTCCGACCAACGACATCAACGAGACACGCGTCATCAAGCAGGTTTTCAAGGACTACGCGAAGCGTGTTCAAATCAGCGGCACCAAACCGGTCACCGGTCATCTTGCCGGTGCCGCCGCCGCCTTGGAGGCGGTGGTTTGTGTTTTGAGCATCGACCGACAGATCATCCCTCCAACCATCAATCTCACCGAACCGGACGATGGATGTGATCTGGACTACGTCCCCGGAACCGCACGTCACTTCCCCGTTAAGACCGCCATCAATCTGAACGCAGGATTTGGCGGGAAAAACTCCTGTCTTATCTTTCGGGCGTTCACCGGTTGATGAACCTCTTTCAGCTAGCACCCCTGATAGCCGGTATCAGCAACTTGCTGTTATCCGTTTTTGTAATCACTCGCGACTTCCGCTCGCTGACCAACCGGATTTTTTTTTACTGGGGCCTATCACTGTCGATCTGGACATTCGGAGCGTTTTCATTGTTTCGCGTGCAAGATGCCACCATGGCACTCGCCATCGCCCGAATACTTCATTTTGGGGTGATTTTCCTGCCCGTCCTCTACACCCATCTCGCCATATTGATCACCGGCATACCCATGCGCCGTGTTTTACCATGGGCTTACCTGATCAGCATCTTGCTGGCATTCTCCAACCTCACCGACTATTTCATCGCAGGTATCCACAGGGTCGACGTGGTCTATTACGCAGTGGCCGGACCGCTTTACTGGGTATTGTCCAACATGGTGACAATCTTGGGATCCGTCTGTGTATGGTTGATGTTTAAGCGACGACGTGCCCTCACCACTTTGCACCGTCGTCGTGTATCCGCGATGATTTCAGCACTGGCGCTTCTCATGGTTCTAGGAGCGCACGATCTGTTTCCAATCCTGGGCATCTACCGATACCCCGGCACGTCTGTCGTAATATATCCACTGGGAACACTCGCGGCATTTATGTTTCCCGTGGTGGTTTCCTACAGCGTGCTTCAAAACCAACTCTTGGACATTCGTTTCGCTTTGGGAAGGTTGTCCGCGACGTTGGTCAGGCTATTGTTCTTTTTCTCAATCGGCTTTGGTCTTCTTTTTATCTGCGCACTGGTTATCCCGGGGAAATTCACCTTTTCCTCCTTTGTAGCCAGTCTTGTGGTCATGTTGATCAGCGGTTGCATCAGCTCGGTATTTTTCCCCAAGTTGCTCGGGGCAGGCGCTGAATCGCTTGAACGGCGCATTCTTGGCGACCGTTTCGAATACCAAGAACAACTCCGCGGATTCATCGAATCCATTCACGTTTATACCGATACGAACCGCTTACTCGACGACCTTGAAGGCCTGCTTCTCACCACGATGCGAGCGAGCTCATATCATATCGTCATACTTGATCCACACACCAACCAGTTAATCATGCAGCGCGGTCATCCAGCCAATGACGCCCTACCTGACATCAATCTTGGGTCCCCGGTGTTGGATTTGTTTAGAAAACATCCGCAAGATTTTTTGGATTTTCGCCTAGCCCGGCCCATCAGTTCGAATACCAACAACGAAACCGACGCCCTTGCTTTATTCAGCAAACTCCAACCGGAACTATGTCTTCCCCTCTATTCCAATCAGGAACCGTTTGGGTTTATTCTCTTAGGTAAAAAGCAGGCTGAAACGTCTTATACGGCACAAGACTTGGAGCTGCTGATCAGCTTGGCCAAAAACCTAAGTTTGGTTCTGGATCAAATTCGCCTAAAAAAACGCGTCGAACTAACCGAGCAGCTTGAATCGCTCGCGGTTATGTCGCGCGGCCTTGCCCACGATCTGAACAATCTGATCACGCCCATCCACACCTACCTACAATTGATTGATGATCGCGGCAAAAGCGGCTCGGACGACGAGGAACTCTTACGCATAGCAGCCAGAAACCTGGACACCATTCGCTCCTATGTTCGCGAGGCTGTTTTCTTCTCCAACACGCTCACGCCAAAAATATCGCTGATCCCGCTTGATGACTTTTTTGAAAATCTAAAGGACCTCTGCAAACACCAGTTGGATAAGCACGAAATTGGGTTAATCTGCGAAATCTCCGAGCCTTTTGATTTTTACGCCGACCTCATTTTGATCCAGCGGCTTTTGTCCAACCTCGTCTTCAACGCCATTGATGCTTCCCCCGAAGGTTCCACCATCACCCTGCGCGCAATAAAACTGCCCCGCGTCGCGGGACGCCCCGCATGGATGCGCTTCCAAGTCATCGACCGGGGCTCCGGCATTTCCAAGGAAAACCTGAGCCGCGTTTTCGCCCCTTATTTCAGCACCAAAAATATCGGCGACCAGACGCGTGGCTTCGGCCTGGGTCTCACTATCTGCCAAAAAATCGTCCACCTTCACCGCGGCACGATTTCCCTGCAAAGCACCGAGGGGCAAGGCACCACCGTCCAGATAGATTTCCCCATGGAGCCCGCTGAACATTCCGCCGGCCCTTTGCCATCATGAACCGGATACTTGTAATCTCTGCTCAAACCAGAGCCGCCGAATCGCTCAAGGTGCTTATGCCTGCAGACCGCTTTGGCATCGTGCACCTGTCGCGGCCCGAGCTTATCAGGGAATCTCTCCCTCCTTCCTGCATCGATTTGTGCGTGATCGACACCGATCTGGCCGATGCCGGCGCCCTGCGTCTCGTCGACGAGGTTCGTCGCCAGCTGCCCGGCATTCCATTGGTTGTCGCCGCCGCCACGAGCCTGCGCGAGTGGGAAGAGGATGCCATTTTGCACGGCATCTCCTTTGTCTTCAAAAAACCTCTTCGGGGTCCTCTGCTGATAACCGTTTTTGACCGATTGCTGGCCGGTGCATCGGCACCCGTAGTCGCGCCCCCGTCCGAATCTCCAGTTCGCACGCTCGCGGAGCTTCGGCCCGGCCCCGTAAACAACCTCTCTCATCTGGAAATCCTGCGCGATTTTTCCCGTCTTTTCAGCCATTCGTTGAATGTCCGCAGCCTTCTGCATGAGTTTGTGCTCAAACTGCGCGAGGTCATCAGCGTAAACCGCATCGCTCTTTTTCTCCAGCCTCCCCAAAATCCATTTCTTCCCGGTCCGCTTGCCGCATCCCGACGACTGCCCTGTGTTTGCTCCGCCGGCATCGCCGCCGATCTTTATCGTTTTTTCGAGCTATCCCTCGACGGCGGAATCGGCGCGGCCATCGCTGCCGATGGCCGCATCCTCCGCGCTGATGCCGGCGCGACTCTCTCTCTCGACGCACGGCGTGAATTTGAGATTCTCGGAGGTCACATCGCCATCCCCATCCTGGATCGTGAGCGGCTTCTCGGCATAGCGGTCCTCGGAGGACGTCTCACGGGGTTGCAGTTGAGCGACCAGGAACTGCAGCTGCTTTTCCATCTTCTCGAAGAACTCGGGCTGGCCATCAAAAACAGCTGGTTGCACGACCAGCTCACCACCAACCACCGCCTGCTCACCAACATTCTCGGGCAAATGGGCGCCGGTTGTCTTGTGGTCGCCCGCGATCTTACCATCCTGCAGGCGAATCCCGCCCTCGTCCGCCTTCTCGATCTGATTCCCGGAGCGGGCCGGGGCATGGAATTTGCCGACCTGCCCCAACGTCTCGCCAGCCTGCTCTACGAGGTGTTAAACGGCGGACGCGAATCCGCCTGCACTCATTATCTGCATGGAACGCGCACGCTGCTCGTGACCGTGACATCGTTTCATCTCGATGCCCATGCCGAGACATCTGCAGTCCTTGTCACGATCGAGGATCACACCGCCATCGAGGCGGCACGCAGAATCGAGGTTGATCGCGAACATGATCGCCTGATCTCCCTCATCGCGGAAAAATTTTCACACGAAATTCGCAACGCCCTGCTTCCGCTGGATACACACCGCCAGCTCCTGCCCACCGACTACGCACGGGCCGATTTCCGCACTTCACTGGAATCCGCCCTCGGGCGTGAAACCAGCCGCATCCTCCGCTGCGTCGATCAACTTGCCTTCCTTTCGCGCGCCAAGAACGAACCGGTGGAAGTTCATGTTTTGCACGATCTGCTGCGCCAAGCGGCGGTGCATGCGTCCACCCACTCACCCGCTCCGGTCGGTCTGAAACTATCAGGTTCATCATCCGACACGCTCCGTGTTCTCTGCGAGCCCCGCAGTCTGCGTCACGCACTGGGAGAGATCATCCTTAATGCAGCCCAATCATCTCCGGACTGCTCCGAAATATCCGTGCGCATCGATCAGACCGCGTCCACAGATGGCGCGCGTCGTATCCGCATTGGCATCGTAAATCCATCGGTCGGATTCACGACCGAGGCATTGTCCCGCGTATTCGAGCCTTTTTATACGACCAAGAGCGTTGGCCTTGGGCTGGGTTTGGCTGTAACAAGAAAAATCCTACGCGATCATGGCGGTGATGCCGAGGTTTTCGCTCGACCCCACGGTGAAATTGGGGACATTGTCGTGACGCTGCCTCTTCAGTGATGTCCTTAAAGACTCACCGAACGAGCCGCGCCTGACGATGCCAGCACAACACCCCCGCACACGTCAGAGCATCGCTCTGGCCTCCCTCTGCGCGATCACGTTGACGGTTGTCCCGGTGACAGCCTTTGCCAACGGCACGCGCCTTCCCAACCAGGACGCCGAGGCAACCGCCCGAAGCAATGCGTTTGCCGCCACCGCGGACAACCCGTCCGCTATTTATTACAATCCCGCCGGCATCACCCAACTTCCCGGCCTGCAAATTTTGGCCGAAAGCTATACTGTGCTGGCCCAGAACGATTACATACCGGCCGGCGGCGGCTCTCGCGTGGAGGCCAAGCGACAAGTCGCCGTCGTCCCGCAACTCTATGCGACTTACACGCCCGAGAAATCACCCGTAAGCTATGGCATTGGGGTTTACTCCCCATTCGGCCAGGCCACGAACTGGCCCGACAACTCCGGGTTTCGCACCATCGCCACCAAAAACGAGATTCAGTTCATCACCATCGCCCCGACCGTGGCCTGGAAAATATGCGATCAACTTTCCATTGGCGCCGGCATGCAGATCAATCAGGTCAGCGCAGATCTCCGCAGCGGCCTTACGCCCGCCCCCGGCAATGAGCTTCATTTCAAGGGCGATGACACGTCCCTTGGCTACAATCTCGGCCTCATCTGGAGAATCAACGAACATCACGTGATCGGCCTCACCTACCAAAGCCGATCCATCAGCCATTTTGAGGGCACCGTGAACCTGACTCCTCCCGTCGGCGCTTCCGCTCCCGCATCTCTGGATCTGCCGTTTCCCGATGTCATCATTCTTGGGTATTCTTGGCGCCCCACCTCCAAGTGGAACCTTGAATTCAATGTGGATCGCACCAACTGGGACCTCGTAAACACCCCTACTCTTCATTCATCGGTTGTCACCGTCCCGCTCGCCTTCAACTGGAAGCCCAGCTATTATTACGAATTCGGGATCACCCGCTACCTGACTGATGGATGGCGCATCAGCGCCGGTTATTGTTACAGCGAAAACTCCGTGCCCAACTCGACTTTTAATCCTGCGGTTCCCGATATGGCCCGCCAGCTCGTCAGCTTCGGTGTCGGTCGCACAGTGGGGGCTATTTCCGGCTACCTGACCTACCAACATGGATTTAAATCGACGCGTGATGTCAGTGGCGCCCCCACATCCGTCTTCGCCCAATCTCCCGACGGACGTTATGAAGGCTCCCTCGACGCCATCGCCCTTTCATTCCGTTACGCATTCTAAATATGAACGCCGTCATCTCAAAACCCGCCCCTTCGACCCCCGCCCTGCCTGTCATGCTGGTGGTTGACGATGAAGATGGTCCGCGCAAATCGATACGTATCGTTTTCCAGGATCAGTTCCGCGTCCTCCTCGCCACCAATGGAGACGAGGCTCTCGCCATCGCACGCAGCCAGCCCGTCGACGTGGCCATCTGCGACATTCGCATGGCCGGATGCTCGGGCATCGATGTTCTTCGCGGCTTCAAGCAGATCAACCCCTCCACCGAGGTCATCATGCTCACCGCTTATGAAACGCTCGATACCGCCCGGCAGGCGCTTCGCCTCGGAGCATGCGACTACCTGAGCAAGCCCTTTGATCTTTCGACGATCCGCGAATCCGCCGCACGAGCCCTCCACCTGCACAGAATCTCCGATCATCTCGCAAGCACCGCCGGCCGATTGAAGGATTTGACCAACCGTCTGGACGACATCGCCCTTCGGGAAGAAGTCGCCCGCACGACCAACGAAATTTACGCCGGCGTCCTCCATGACATCAATAATCCGCTGACCGTCATCGCAGGCTACGTGCAACTCCTCAGCGCACGCCTGCAAGACCTCAGCATCCTTCGCGGCGAAGACCTCGACAAGGTTCGCGCCGATCTGACGCATATAGGAAAACAGGTCGACACGTGCACCGCCATTGCCTCGCGCTACCTCCGTTTTATTCATCATCGCGAGTTCCCCGACTCCCATCTGCCGGTCAGTCAGGTTCTCAAAGACCTTCAATCTCTTCTCAACGCCCATCCGGTTGCGGAGGGTCACCAGCTCGTCATCCGCTCCCTGCCCGATGACGCCACTCCGCTCGTCGACGCCACCGACCTGTTGCAGATTCTCCTCAACCTCACGATCAACGCCTTTCAAAGCTCCTCCAAGGAGCAGACGGTGCGGGTCACCGCAACCCGCCTTGAGGACCCTTTGCCCACCCCGCTTGAACCTCCCGAGGAAACAGAGATCGTCCTGGGAGAACCCACCTTCACGAATCAACCGCCCCTGCTTGCGCTCACGATCAGCGATCAGGGAACCGGCATCAGCAGTCAAAATCTCAAGCGTATTTTCGAGCCGTATTTCACCACCAAGGTCCAGACCGGCACTGGTCTGGGCCTCGCGATCGTAGCCCGTCTGGTCCAGACCAACAACGGATTGGTTCACTTCAAAACAGTTCCGGAGCAGGGCACGGAAGTGACCGTTTATTTCCCTCTCAAGGCCTGATCCCCCGTCCGCTACGTTTCTGTCTTTGACGCATACGCTTGGCCGCGCACGCTGGACCGCGTGGACATTGTTTTAACCGTTTTCATCACTGCGGTCATCGTAGGCGGGATCGTCTGGTCCTTGGCCCGCGCACGTCAGGCTGCCCTCATTGAACGGCTAAACGCCCGTGAGTCCGACAATACCCGGCTCGCCACCGACCTAGCCACTTCTCAATCGGCCCTTTCCGAAATCCGGATCCAGAAATCAGAAATCGAACAAAACCTCGCGGCCGAACGCGCTTCTTTTGCCGCCCAACTGACCGCCGGCGAACAACGCCTTGCCGAGCGTGAAACCCTCGCCGCCCGCTATCTTGCCGATGCTGAAAAACTGAAGGCTACCCTTCAGACCGAATTCCAAGCCGTCGCCGCCAAACTCCTGGAGGAAAAGTCCGCCAAGTTCACCGACCACAACAAGACCCAAGTCGAAGCCCTCCTCCATCCGCTTCGCCAGCAACTCACCGACTTCCGCCAGCGCGTCGACACCGTCTATAAAACCGAGAGCGACGATCGCGCCGCTCTCAAAGCCCAGATCGAACAGCTTCGCCTGCTCAACGGCACCATCACTGCCGAGGCCCATGCCCTGACGACCGCGCTAAAGGGCCAGTCACAGGCCCGCGGCGCCTGGGGCGAACTCATACTCGAACGGCTTCTCGACTCCGCCGGACTCATTAAGGGCGAAGATTACCTCACTCAAGAATCACTGACCACCGATGACGGCCGCCGTCTGCGCCCCGACGTCATTCTGCGCCTGCCCGACTCCCGACACCTCGTCATCGACTCCAAAGTTTCCCTCGTCGCCTACGAACGCGCTGCCAACGCCTCCGACGAAACCGTCCGCGCTGCCGCCGCCAAGGACCACGCCGCCGCCGTCCGCACCCATGTCGACCAGCTCAGCGCCAAAAAATACGAGGACACCGGCAAGCTCGTGACCCCCGAATACGTGTTCATGTTCGTCCCGCTTGAACCCGCCTTCATCCTCGCCCTCCAGACCGACTCCACGCTTTACGAATGGGCCTTCGACCGTCGCGTCATCCTGTGCACCGCCCCCACCCTGTTGGTCACGTTAAAGACCGTCTCGATGCTCTGGAAACAGGACCGCCAAACGAAAAACGTTCAAGCCATCGCCGACCGTGGCGGTGCACTCTACGACAAATTCGCAGGTCTGATCGATGACCTCGAGAACATCGGCCTCCACTTCGGCCGCACCCGTGAGAGCTACGACGCTGCCATGAACAAACTCAAGACCGGCAAAGGCAACCTGCTCGCACAGGTCGAAGATCTTAAAAAGCTCGGCGCCAAAGCAAAAAAGTCCCTCCCCGCGCCGTCCGCTGGCGACGACGAAAATTGATTCATCCCGTGTCTTCCACCCATCCCATCATAGGCGTCTGGCTCCCCGTCAAAGCCGAGCTCGACGGCGTCGCCGCACCGGAAATGGTGATTTCACGCACCGAGCTCATCGTCAGCGGAGACTCCTATAAAGTTTACTTCGCCGGAGAAATCCATGATCGCGGCCACTACCGACTTTCTCCGGCCGCAGGCGAAGAATCCCACGAGCACATCACCCTTGTCAGCACCCATGGCGAAAATGACGGACGCACCCTGCCGTCCATTTTTCAGCTCGTCGGCAACCGCCTGCGCATCTGCTACGGCCTGAACGGAGCACTGCCGAATGCATTCTCCACCGCCGTCGATTCTCAGCGTTATCTGGTGACTTACCGCCGCAAGAATTAGTCTTTCGGGGATATCCGGATCAGCACGACTCCGTGGGGAGCCACCGGACTCGAAAACTCTTTTTCAAAGGAGCCGATGTCCTTTTGCCGCCAGAGGTCACGCACACGTTGGGCACCTGACAACTGCAAGTCGGATAATTTCACCGTCACGGTTTTCGGAAAAAGGCCGCGATTGAAAAGCCCCACCGCCCACGAACCGTCTTCGAGTTTTTTGGCGTAGACGCATGTGTTGCCATCCTTGGACACACAGGTTGCCTGCCGGCACAAACTGTCCTGATCCACCGCCAACACCTCGTCATTCGTCAGCAGTCCAATCGTGAAATCATCAAGTTGGACAAGATCGCATCCCAACAAGAGCGGAGCCGACAACAACGACCAAAGACTGATGTGCGTGTATTGTTCATCCGGCGTCAGACGAGTTGGGTGCGGTTTCCCCCAGCCGACCTGGCCGACGACCAGCATGTCCGGATCATTATAATGGCCCGGCTTTTGAAAAGGGGCCCATCGGTCTTGTTGAAAGCCGTTAAAACTCATGGAGCCCCATGTATCGACAATATCTCCCGTGATGCGCCAGCAGCTCGATACCTTTGAAAGATCGCTGATGTTCGAAAACGGCATGCTATTCGATAAACTGAACGCGATGTCGCGCCCGCTTTTGCGAAGCGCATCATACATTTCCTGCGTCTCGGGCAACTGGTTGGGATTCCAGTCATACTTTAGATAATCGATGCCCCATTCGGCCCATTGCTTGGCGTCGCTGGCGGCAAATGAATAACGGCCGATTGCCCACGGCAACGTGTTGTTCCTTTTCCACTCGTGAGGAATGATTGGCTTGGTGCCGTCGGGATTCTCCGAGGTGCTGCCGATACGGCCCGCGTAGGAAATCGTCCAAGGCGTCGAATAAATGCCGGTCTTGAGGCCGAGGGCATGCACTTCGTCACAGAATGCCTTTATATCGGGAAACCGTTTTTCATCCGGCTGAATGGCGTTATAGGGCCCACCGCGTTTTCCCTGCCAGGCATCATCGATGTTGATGTAGGTCCAGCCATGCTGATCCAGCCCGGCTTTGACCAAAGCACGCGCCGACGAAAGCACCTTCTCCTGATCAACCTGCGCCCCCCAGCAGTTCCAGCTGTTCCAACCCATCGGTGGCGTAAGGGCGATTTCATCCCCCACGACGATGCGAAAATGTTTCTCGGCACTGCCCAGCTTGTTCGTCGCCTTTAACGTCACCGGATACTCACCGGCCCTATCCAACGTTCCCGTGATTCGCCCTGTGGCGGCATCCAATGCGAGCCCATTTGGGAGGCCTTCAACGGCATACACCATCGGGCGCTCGCCTGTCACGGGAATGCTATACAAGAAAGGCGATCCCGGACGCACTCCGAAGACCGCCGGCCCGTTGACACGAGGCTCGGGGCCGGATTTGGGCGTGAGAATGACCGCTTCTCCCCGGGGAACCTCATAGGGTTTTGGCTTCGTTCCGCTGACTTCAAAGTTCGCATCGGCCCAGTCCGCATGATCGTAGGCGATGCCATCACCGGCATCCGTCACTTCGAGCGAGAGAACGCGGATTCCCTTCAAAGAAACATCCGCTTTTTTGGCGGCGTCGCCGATGCGCATGATTCCGCTGCGCCACAGTTCATAATCATCCCCGCGAATGACGAACTCCACGCTTCCGGCCTTCGTGTCATCGTTGACGCCGACCATTGCGGTGAACCGGTCACTTCCTCCACCGAGGTCGATCACGAACCGGCCATTGGCATGCGTGCCGAGCCCGTTTTTAAAAGTCTGTCCAGCGATGATCAAGGGACCACCCGTGACCGCCTTGTCCTGCTGCGCCCTGCCCCATTCCTGCTCGACACTCTTCAGGTCTAGTGACGACAACGGGATGTTTTCCGCAAAAGCAAACGGGCCCATTCCGAGAATGGCGGCAACACACACAAAGCGACGCATGAGGCCGAAGCGACGAACAAGGGGTAGTTTCATAGTCTTATCGTGAAAAGGTGACCGAGAGTATGTGAAATAACATATCTCTTAAAAAATAATCCTTCAATGGGCCGTAACACCTATTAATGGTCTTTTTGTGAATATAGAGTCACCCACCGCCCTGCAGGCTTTTCAGCGCGCCTACGCCCGCAGAAAGGACAACGGATTTGAGCATTCCGGCGCCGATGTCCTCGATCTCGGCTGTGAGACGCGCACCGACCCTGCGGCCTACATTTGGGATGGCATGCGCCGTGGCGGCGATCCGCGCCACCCACGAATCCTCGTGCAGTTCACCTTGGAAGGCTGCGGCCGCTTTGAGCAGGGGAAGCGCGCCTACAAGGTCGGCCCCGAAACCGCGTTTTTCACCGTCATCCCCTCACGACACGTTTACCGTCTGCCAGAGGACAATCCGCACTGGAGTTTTTTCTGGCTCAACATCGGACACCCTTGGGTCGTGCAGCGAATCACCGCGTTGATCAAAACGCACGCACCGGTCATCCCCATCGCCAGCGGCTCGAAGCTCATGGCGACCAGCCGGTCTTTTTTCGAACAAGTATGCTACCGCCGGCTCCCCGATGCGTTTGCCGAGGAAGCCGTGATGCTCGACTGGATGCTGGAATTCGAACGTCACCTGCACAACCTCGCGCATCCGCAAGGCCCGCGTGATTCCATGATCCGGCAGTTGCGCGCATTCACCCTCGCCAACCTGTCGCGCTCTTTCGGCATCGAGGAGTTTGCCCGCCAGCAGGGAATTTCACGCAGCCACTGCGGTCACTTGTTCAAACAGATCACCGGCCTGTCGCCCGCCGCGCACGTGCTTGAGATACGAATGACGGAGGCACGCCGAAGACTGCGCGAAACCAACCGCCCGCTAAAAGACATCGCCGCCGAAACGGGATTTGCCGACGCAAATCACTTCTGCAAAGCCTTCCGGCGGCATTGTCACCTGAGTCCCGGCGCCTACCGGAAACAAGCGGGCTGAACATCGCGCGTCTAGCCCGTCGGCGTTTTGCGCCCCGCCTTGATCTCCGCGCGATGCCGCTTCCCCGCCACCTGGATCGCCTTTTGCCGGCGGCTTTTGGGTCGCGCCTTTCGACGCGCTTTCTCCCGCACGTGCCGGCGCTCCGCCTCCGCCTGCTTCAAAACAGTTTCCAGTTTCCCGCACAATTCACTCCAAGCCATCTCGCGGTTGGCCGCCTGGGATCGCTCGCGCTGGCACCGCACCTCGATACCCGTCGGCCTGTGTTTAACGCACACCGTGCTGCTGGTTTTGTTGATTTTTTGCCCGCCCGGCCCCGATCCGCGCACAAAACGCTCCTCCATATCCGACGCGAGCACGCCCAGCGCGTCCAGACGTTCGAGAATTTGAGTTGGTAAAACCACGACACCCCCTTTTTCTCACGAAACACTTTTTGCGCAAGCGAGTCGTAGAACCCTTGCTTTTACCCACAAGACTATCGCCAAACATGATTACCGGTCCCACTTGGTCCCAGAAACTTCGCGACGAAATCGGCAAAGCCGTCATCGGTCAGGACGCCGTGATCGAGCGCCTGCTGGTGGCGCTTCTCGCCAACGGTCACGTCCTGCTTGAAGGCATGCCCGGCCTTGCCAAGACGCTGCTCATCAAATCACTGGGCACCGCCCTCGGCGTGCAGTTCGAACGCATCCAGTTCACGCCCGACCTCCTTCCCAGCGACGTCGTCGGCACCATGGTGTTCTCGCCCAAGGACGGCGCCTTCACTTCCCATCGCGGTCCGATCTTCGCCAATCTCGTCCTCGCCGACGAAATCAACCGCGCCCCCGCCAAGGTCCAAAGCGCCCTCCTCGAGGCCATGCAGGAGCGCCAAGTCACCATCGGCGGACAAACCCACCCCCTGCCGAAGCCGTTTTTCGTGATGGCCACGCAAAACCCCGTGGAGCAGGAAGGCACCTATCCATTGCCCGAGGCGCAGACGGACCGGTTTCTCTTCAAGCTTCTCGTCGATTATCCCACCGCCGCCGAGGAAACGACCATGATGCAGCGCTGGGGCCAGGTCACCCGCCAGCCCGCCCTCGAACCCGTGGCCAACGGCGACGAGCTCCTCGAACTCCGCGGCGAAGTCGACAAGGTCCATCTCGCGCCCGCCGTGCAGGGCTACATCCTCGCCCTCGTGCGCGCCACCCGCGCACTGGCCGAACCCGCTCCCGGCAAAAAACGCTACCTCAGTTTCGGCGCCTCCCCGCGCGCCTCGCTCGCGCTTTATCAGGCCGCCAAAGCCCTCGCGTGGGTGCGTGGGCTCGACTACGTCACCCCCTCGCTCGTGCAGGACATCGCACCCGACGTCCTTCGTCACCGCGTGGGTCTCACCTACGAGGCCGAAGCCGAGGAGATCACCAGCGATCAACTCATCGCGCAGGTGATCAAGCAAACGCCCGTCCCTGAAGTCTGACCCCTCCGATTCATTCTCGTTCTTCGTTCTCTTTCCCGTTCTCTCGGATTGGACGGAGGTGGAGGACGAGAAAGCGCAAGAGAATGAGAACGATTTCCTGACCGTGTCATCCGCATCATCAACCACCACCCCCTCTCCGCTGGCTCTTCTGCGCCAGCTCGAATGGCGCGTGCGCCACGCCGTGGAAAACGTTCTCAGCGGCGAATACCGCTCCGCCTTCCGCGGGCGCGGCATGGAGTTCGACCAAGTCGTGAAATACGAATTCGGCGACGACGTGCGCGACATCGATTGGAACGTCACTGCGCGCCTCGGTGAACCTTATCGCAAAAAATTCGTCGAGGAGCGCGAGGTCACCGTGATGATCGTCTTCGAGGACACGCCCAGTCTTCAGTTTGGCTCCGGCGCGCAGTCCAAGCGCGAAGCCCTGCTCGAACTCGCCGGCCTCGTCATGATGCTCGGCGCGGTCAACCGCGACCGCGTGGGTTTCGTTCACGCCACGCCCACCGGCTACACCTTGCGCGAACCCGTGCGCGGCCGCGGCCAGATTCTCCACGCCGCCGCATCGCTTCTCGGCGCCCCTGCTCCGGATATTTCCGCTCCGAATTCCGAGCTCTCAGCCCTCAACTCTCAGCCCTCAACCATTCCGTGGCGCCTCATCGCCCGTGCCGCCCCAAAACACAGCGTGCTCATCTGGCTCGGCGATTTTGCCGCACGCGGCCCCATCGAAGGCTGGGCCGTCATCAAGCAGCGCTACCAGACGATGGGCTTCCGCGTGGAAGACCCTTGGGAGCGCGCCCTGCCCGACGACGATGCCTTCGCCGCCTACGATCCGATCAGCGGCCGGCTCGTAACGCTTGAGAACTCCACCGCCGAACGCGCCGCGCACGCCCAATGGCGCGCCGAACGCGACTCCGCATGGCGTGATCTTTTCCCTGACACGCTCAGCCGTCTCTCCGTCGGCACCGATGAAAACCGCCTCGATGCCCTCGTGAATTTTTTTCACGCACGCATGCGCCGTTGATCATGCCTCCCTACACCCTCCACGATCCCCTCTGGCTTCTCGCCCTTCTGCTCATTCCGGCAGTCGTGTGGCTGCGCGGGCGTCGTGCGGTGCCCGTCCTGCTCGTGCCCTTCGCGGCCGCCTGGCATCGCCCGTCGCTCGCTTCTATTTCACGCTGGCCCGCCGGCCTCGCCATCATGGGGATTGTGTTGCTCATCGTCGCACTCGCCCGCCCTCAGCAGATTGAGGACAAGCGCGAGGTTCACTCCCAAGGCTACGATCTCATGCTGGCGATCGACCTTTCCGGCTCGATGCTCGCCGAGGACTACGAAAAAGACGGCGAGGCCATAAACCGCCTTCAGGCCATCAAGCCCGTCATCCAAGCCTTCATCGACCGCCGTCCCAACGACCGCATCGGCATCGTCGTGTTCTCCGGCCGCGCCTACACCCTTGCGCCGCTCACCTTCGATCACGACTGGCTCTCGAAACAGGTTTCCCGCCTCAAGATCGGTCTCATCGAAGACGGCACCGCCATCGGCGACGGTCTCGGCATCGCCCTCACCCGCCTCGATCAGGCCGGCCGCGAAAAAAACAACCAACGCAAAGGCGCTTTCGTCGTCCTCCTCACCGACGGCGCCAACAACCGCGGCACGCTCACCCCCGATCAGGCCACGCAGATCGCCAAAAGCCGCGCCATCCCCGTCTACACCATGGGCGCCGGAAAAGACGGTATCGTCCCCGTCCCGATTTTTGACGACAACCACAACCGCATCGGCACGGGTCGCACCATCTCCGATCTGGATCAAAACGCCCTCATCAAAATCGCCCGGGAAACCGGCGGTCAATATTACCGTGTCGACGACACCCAGGCCATCGCGTCCGCGTTCCAGTCGATCGACCACACCAAAAAAATCGAATTCCAGGCGAAGAGCTATCTGCTCACCACCGAGCTTTTCGGCTGGTTCGCGGCCACCGGCCTCGGCTGCCTGTTGCTCGCGGCGCTTTTGATTCGCGTGAAACGATCCCCCTCAACCGTCAACCTTCCGGCCACCGCCGGCACCGCCCGGGCATGAGCTTCTATTGGCCTCACGCTTTCTGGCTGTTGCTCATTCCCCTCGCTCTCGCGGCATGGGACTGGCGTTTCCGTCATCGTGTCAGCGCGACCAACACCCATCCCAAAATCATCCGCGCCGAGGCCGGACGCAGCTCGCTTGTCATCCGTCCGTTCAAAGCTGCGCTCGTCACCGGCGGCCCTCGCTGGCGTCTCATGCTCGGTCTCGTTTTCGCCATCATCGCGCTCGCCCGTCCGCAGTGGGGACGTCTTGAAGAACCCGTCTTCGACCAAGCCCGCGAAATCCTCATCGCGCTCGACCTCTCCCGCAGCATGCTCTCGCCCGATGTTAAGCCCACGCGCCTCGATCGCGCCAAGCTCCTCATCACAAGCCTGCTCGAACAGCTCAAAGGCGAACGCGTCGGCCTCGCGGTTTTCTCCGGCACCGCCTTTCTTCAAAGCCCGTTGAGTTCCGATTACGAAATTCTCAGCGAGTTCCTGCCGCAGCTCAATCCCGACTATCTGCCCGAGGGAGGCACCAACTACAACGCCCTCCTCGACACCTCGATCGCCGCCTTCGGCGACTCCGGCGCCGCCGACCGCTTCCTCATCATCCTCAGCGACGGCGAAGCCGAGTCCGGCGACTGGAAAAAACACATCGCCGAACTCAAAGCCAAAGGCATCCGCGTGATCGCCCTAGGCGTCGGCACGACCGCGGGGTCCATGATGCCCGACGGCTCCGGCGGCTTCATCAAAGACGATCGCGGCGCCGTCGTCCTCTCCAAGCTGGACAGCTCCACCCTCCGCGAACTCGCCGGTCAGACCGGCGGCGTTTATGCCGACGCCAGCTCGTGGGTTGATCTCGCCCAACTGGTCCAGAGGACCGTCGACCAGGGGAAACGCGGCGAGTTCAAAGACGTGAGCCGCATCCGCCTCGCCGAGCGCTTCCAGTGGCCGCTCGCCCCCGCGCTGCTCCTGCTTGTCTGGAGTTTCCTGCGCGAGTTCCCGGTCCGCCCCAAACCCCGTGCCCTCCGCCTCGCGTCATCAGACCCTCCTTCGTTGCCGGCCTCCGCTTCGCTCACGGCGTTAACCTTCGCCTTTCTTTTCGCTTCGTTGGTCACCACGCATCCCGTGTTCGCCGCCGCGACGGCAGCTCCCGCGACCGATCCTCTCGCCGCGCCGCTCACTCATCTCGTCGGCCAGCTTGCCGCGCGCGACACCATCGCTGCCCGCGATTACGCCGACCTCGCCAAGACCACCCTTGACTACGGCGAACGCCTTTCCTCCACGCAGCAGGAGGTCCCGCCAGGCCCCGTAAACGACGCCCTCGCCGCCGTCGACGCCGGCCAGTCCATCGATCCCAAGGCCGCCGACTGGTCCGGTCTGCACAACAAGCTGACCGCCCTCCTCAAAAAGAAAAACCCGCCCGAAGAAGATAAAAAAAAGCAGGACCAGAAGCAGCCGGACAAAAACAAATCCGATCAAAACAAGAAGGACGGCGAAGGCCAAAACCAGGACCAAAAAAATCAAGACAAGAAAGACGACTCCTCGTCCAAATCCCAGAAGTCAAAGGATCAAAAAAAGGACGATTCATCGTCCAAGGATCAATCCTCCAAAGACGGCAAAGGAGACGACCCAAAAAAGCAGGACCAGGCCAATGAAAAGAAGCCCAACTCCGACGGCAAATCCGCCTTCGGTGACATGCAGGACAAAGACAAAAAAAACGATCAGCCAAAACCGGAACCCGCCAAACCCGACACGCAGCAGCCCCCCGGCGAAATGCAGCAGGTCGGCGGCACACCCACCAACAAAGACGGTGACTCCGCCAAACAGGATCCCGCCCTCGCCCTCCCCTTGCAAAATCTCGACCAGGTAAAACAGCAGGATTCACCCGCCCGACTCTACCAACTTCTTCAAGACCCGAACGCCAAGTCACCCGCCCAAACAGGGCACAATTGGTAATTCCTCCGATGTTTCGCCGCTTTCTCCTCTGCCTTCCGTTCCTCCTCGTCGTCACGCTCCGCGCACAGTCCGTGCGCTGGGAACCCGCCGGCGGCACCCTTGCCCTCAATCAAGTGAGCGAGCTCACCCTGATTTTCGAACAGTGCGAACCCAAGGGGAGTGTCTCACTCCCGGCCGTCCCCAACCTCGATTTCAGCAATCCTTCCCGCAGCGAACAGAATTCCTTCAGCATCATCAACGGCAACGCCTCCCGTTCGACCACGGTTTCGCTCACGTATCAGGTGACGCCATCGTCCCGCCAGACGATCACCATTCCCGCCTTCGACGTCGCCACGGACAAAGGCACCAAGCACGTCGCCTCCGCCACCTTCGACATCGGCGACGCCACCGTCGGCCAATCGAACCTCAGCCTCGACGCCGTCGCCCAGTCGAAATTCACGCTTCCCCATGACGACGTCTGGGCCGGCGAGGTCTTTCCGTTGCGCTACACGCTCAACGCCACCCGCCGCTACTTCTACCAGATGGCCAGCACGCCCGACTGGGATGCATCTCCTCTTTCGGTCGAACCGTGGGACAAGCCGGAGCAGCTCAGCACCATGCTCAACGGCGAGGAACGCATTTCCATCCTCTACAAAACCCGCGCCGTCGCCAAAACCCCCGGCACCATCACCCTTAAAACCGCCAGCCAGCTCGTGAACCTAGCGACCGGCACTTCCGCCTTCGGTGTGTTCTCCCGCCCGAATCTCGAACAGTTCTCCGTCATCTCCAAGCCCGCGACCCTTGTCGTGAAGCCGCTTCCCACACCCACGCCCGCCGACTTCAACGGAGCCGTCGGCCAGTTCACCCTCGATTCCAAAGTCGTCCCCGCCACCGCCGCCGTCGGTGAACCCATCACATGGACGCTCACCCTCGCCGGCACAGGCAACTGGCCCGACCTCGGCGGCCTGCCCCCGCGCTCCGTATCGAAGGATTTCCGCATCGTCCAGCCGCAGGCCAAGCGCACCAGCAAGGACAACTCCCTCTTCGACGCCAGTCTCACCGAAGACATCGTCCTCGTCCCCACCAAACCCGGCCCTTACACCCTCGGCCCGGTCACCCTCAGTTATTTTGATCCCGCGACAGGCACCTACCAGACGCTCAAAACCGAGCCCGTCACCATCACGATCTCCCCCGGCGCCACCACGCCCGCCGAAGCCGGCAACCTCGGTTCAGAAGCCGGCAAGCCCGGCTCGACTCAAGCCGGTCCTCAAAATCCGAAATCCGAAATCACACCTCCGGGGTCCATCCCCCGCGACCCTCTCTCGCCTGCGTCTCCCGCGCCGTCGCCCCTGACATCGTCCGTCCTCCTGACCGGCCTGCTCGCCTCGGTGATCATTCCGTTGCTCACCTGGTTGACCTTGGCCCTTCGCCGTGCACGCACCACCGATCCCCGCCTGCCGCAACGCGCCGCCCGCACCCGCCTCACCACCACGCTTGCCACGTTGGGCAATACTCGCGCTCCCACGCAAATCATCACCCTTCTCCAACAATGGCAGCACGACGTCGCTATCCTCTGGAAACTCGACCTCGCCGTGCCCACCGCCTCCTCCTTCACGTCCGCCGACGGCACCTCGTCGACGCACGCCGAAGCGTGGTCCGCCCTCTGGAATGAATCCGAACGCGTGCTCTACCGCGAAGCCTCGACCCTCCCCGAAGACTGGATCGCCCGCGCACAGGCTGCCCTCGCCGCCAAACGAGTCCCCGGCTTTTCCGCCTTCCAGCTCTTCCTCCCGCGCAACCTCCTTCCGCTTTGCATCATCGTCGCCTCACTGGCCGCCGCCCACTCCTCCTTCGCCGCCGACGGCCGCTCCGCCTACGCCAAGGGTGATTTCGCTGCCGCCGAAACCTTCTGGTCCGATGCACTTAAAACGGATCCAACCGACTGGACTGCGCAGCACAATCTCTCCCTGACCCTTGTTCAACAAAACCGCTGGGGTGAAGCTTCCGGCCACGCCCTCGCCGCCTTCGTCCAGCAACCGCAAAACCCCGCCGTGCGCTGGAACCTGGAGTTCGCTCTCACCGGCGCAGGTCTGCGTCCCGTCGAAGTCATGCCGTTCGTGGACGTTGATCCGCTCCATCAACTCGCGCGCTTCGCCTCGCCCGCAATCTGGCAATACACGCTTCTCGCCGCCGTCTGGCTCATCGCCGCCTCACTGGCCCTCTGGTTTTGGCTGGCCTACGGCAAACGCCACCGTCTCAAGCCCGCCGCCTGGACCCTGTTTGCACTCGCGCTGATCGTCGCCCTCGCCGCGGGCACGAGCCTGCATCTCTACGGCCCGCTCGCCGACACCCGCACGGTCTTCGTGGCGAAAGCGACCACACTCCGCTCCATCCCGACCGATCTCGATTCACCGCAAAAATCATCGCCCCTCACCGCCGGCCTGATCGCCACCACCGATAAAACCTTCTTGGGATGGCAACGCATTGCCTTTCCGAACGGCCAGACCGGCTGGGTCCGCAGCACCGACCTCGTGCCGCTTTGGAAATAAGCTTATCGGACCGAGATTCTATCGCCGTCCGCCCCAGAATGGATCGGCGGTAAACCGGTCCGGTCGGCCCAACAGCGACCACACATCGTCCACCGTGGGCGCCACGGAAAACAGATCGCCCAGTCCCGGAGACTTGAATTTCTCGCGCACCATCCGCTCGAAAAATTTCAGCAGATCGTCGTAAAACCCGTCTTGGTTCACCAACACCAGCGGCTTTGTCGAAAGATTCAGATAACGCTCGGTCATGATCTCGGTGAGTTCCTCCAACGTGCCGATCCCGCCCGGCAACGTCACAAACGCCTCGGCCCGTTCCGCCATGATGCGTTTGCGCTCCCGCATCGTCGCCACAACGACAAGTTCATCCGCCTCGTGAAACGCCAGCTCACGCTCCGTCATAAAATCAGGAATCACGCCGACCACGATCCCACCAGACGCTTTCACGGTCCGAGCGACGACCCCCATGAGACCGGCGTTGCCGCCGCCGTAGATCAAGCCCCAGCCATTCGCCACCATCGCGCGCCCAAGCCGCTCGCCGGCCTCGTAATACTTCGGGTCAAGCTTCGCGCTAGATGAACAATAAACACAGAGGAGCTTCGGCATAAATTTTTGAAACCACTAAAGAGCACTAATGGACACACATTAAGACTGAATTTTTTTAAGATTAGTGCCCATTAGTGTTCATTCGTGGTTAACTCCGTTTCCAATTACATCGGCCGCCTGGCTCCTTCGCCCACCGGACATCTCCACCTCGGGCATGCCCGCACATTCTGGATCGCCGCCACCCGCGCCCGTGACGCCGGCGGACGCCTGTTGTTTCGCAACGACAATCTCGATGCCTCCCGTTTTCGTCTCGATTTCGTCGAGGCCATGCTCGAAGACCTGCGCTGGCTCGGCTTCGCCTGGGAAGAACCCGTCGTCATCCAAAGCGAACGTCTCCCGCTCTACCGCGTCGCGCTCCAGCAACTCCATGCCGCCGGCCTCATTTTCCCCTGCCACCGCTCACGCCGCGATGTGCTCGACGCAGTCGCCGCCCCCCACGAAGGCGGCGCCGATGACGAACCCGTTTATCCTCCGCATTTCCGTCCGTCCGCCGACTCCGCGCTTCCACCCCTCGGTGACGTGATCGATTGCAACTGGCGCTTCCGCGTGCCCGATGGCGAAACCCTTGCCTTCACCGATGCCCATTTAGGACCGCAACACGCCGTCTGCGGACAAGACTTCGGCGACTTCCTTGTCTGGCGCAAAGACAACGTCCCCAGTTATCAGCTCTCCTGCGCCGTTGATGACGCACTCATGGGCATCACCGAAGTCGTGCGCGGCGCCGATCTCATCCGCTCCACCTTCCGCCAGCTTCTTATCATCCGCGCGCTGGGTTACGCAGCGCCGTCGTATTACCACTGCCCCCTCATGCTTGACGCGCAAGGCGAGCGCCTCGCCAAACGCCACGACGCGCTTTCCTTGCGCACGCTCCGCGCACAAGGCGTGACGCCGGCCGAGATCATCGCCAAGTTCATCGCATGATCACCCTCGGCGTCATCAACATCTCCGACCGCGCCAGTGCCGGCGTCTATGAAGACACCCCTGGAAAAACCTGCGTCGAGTTGTTGCGCAGCTGGCTCACCACGCCCTTCGCGGTCGATTACGTCGTCATTCCCGACGAACAGCCACGCATCGAAGCCGAGCTCCTCCGCATGGCCGACGTGGCCGGCTGCTCACTCGTCGTCACCACGGGCGGCACCGGCCCGTCGCCACGCGATGTCACGCCCGAAGCCACCCGTGCCGTCATCGACAAGGAACTCCCCGGCTTCGGCGAACTCATGCGCGCCACCTCGCTCAAATACGTGCCCACCGCGATCCTCTCACGCCAGACTGCAGGCGTCCGCGGCAAGACGCTCATCGTGAATCTCCCCGGCCGCCCCAAGGCCATTCGCGAAAACCTCGAAGCCGTTTTCCCCGCGATTCCCTACTGCATCGACCTCATCGGCGGTCCGCGCCTCGAAACCAACGAGTCCGCCATGAAAGCCTTCCGTCCAAAGGCGTGAACGCGGTCTTTAGATCTTAGGGTTCCGCCAGTCTGGAGGCAGGATTGACGCCACGCCGTGGATCGTCACGCGATAATAAAGCCAAAACACCGCCGCACCGAGCACCGTCAGAAAAATGATTTCGCCCAGCTCGCCCGCCCCCTTGCGGCTGCCCGCATGCAGCGACTGCACGATGCGCACGATCATAGGGGAGAACACGAAGGCGACCAAAGCCGACCCTGCAAGCACGAGAAAGATCACCGAAGCCGTCCGCAGCAGCGGTTCGTTAATCTCCTCGGATTTGTAGGCGACGATGTTGTTGAGCAAATTCAACAACAGCAGGCAGCACGGAAGAACGTAGTAGTTTTTGACGGCAGTGGTGGTCTTCATTGCACGAAGGAATTGGGCGGCATCCGTCATTCGGCTAACGGTGTTCCGCTGTCAAACCTCCCCCGGCAACACCGTTGACGCACCGACGGAGGGGAATAGACTCGGTTCATAACCCCTCCCCGTCATGCCCTACCTGAAAATCCAAACCAACCTGCCCGTCACCAAGAAGGCCGAACGCATCGTCCTGAAGACCGCCTCCTCCCTTGTTTCCAAACTTCTCGGCAAGCCCGAGGAATACGTGATGGTCGCCCTGCAACCGGGCACCGCCATGCACTTCGCCGGCACCGACGACCCCGTGGCGTTTCTTGAACTCAAGGCTGTCGGCCTTCCCGTTAAAAAAACCAAGGCACTGAGCGAGGCGCTTTGCACACTCATCGAAGATCACCTCGGCATCGTCCCCCGGCGTGTTTATGTGAAATTCATCAACGTGAAGCGAGGCATGTGGGGCTGGCAGGGCGACACGTTCTGAATGCCCCGTTAATCTGTCCGGCCGATTGCCTTTCTTCTAAATCGGCGTTCATCGAAGGGGTAATCATTATGATCAACTACTCGGCACCCGACCTCACCCAACATCCTCCGCGCAGCATGCGCGTCCGCCTCGGCGGCTACGCCCACCTCTCCCGTCTGCTCGACAAGGCCCGCGCTGTCATCGCCGGCAAGGGCGGCGACTATCACTACAACTGTCCCCTCGACCAGCGTTTCTTCGCCTTCACCGGCATCGATCAGGAAGCCATGCTGGCCGAGATCAACACCGGCAAGACCGACGTGCAGATCCTCGAATGGGTCGACACCCGCTCAAAACGGCAGCCTTGGGAAATCGTCGCCTGGTCATCCTGGATCGAGCAACACGGCCCCGGCGGCCCCGACGGTCACGAATGGTTCGCCGAGGTTATCAAAGGCTACAAGTCCGAGCGCGACGACATCCGCTCCTTCGCCGATCTCCTCGATTTCGACGACTTCATCAGCTACGGCGGCAAGGCCTGATCGTTACAATAACCCTCCGCTCCACTTTCAACGGCGCCTGATCAAGGCGCCGTTTTTTGCGCTCAAAGCTCGGTGTATTTGTCCGAACGCCCCTTCGCTTTCTCAACGGGATACTTGGCGGCGTTGGCGGCCATCTTGGTCTCGATCACGGCGGCCACGTCCATGCCGGTCATGTTGGCAAATTCCAGCGCGTAGATCACCACGTCGGCCAGCTCCTCCTCGATTTTCTTCCGCTTCACGGCATCTTGCGCGATGGTGCGCGAGGCCTCGGGCGTGGCCCACAGGAAGTGCTCCATCAACTCGCCCGCCTCGGCGGCGAGCGCCATGCTCAGGTTCTTGGGCGCGTGAAACTGTTCCCAGTCGCGCTCGCGGGCAAAAGCCAGCACGCGGGCTTTGATCTCGGCCACGGTCGTCGAAGAATCGGTGAACGCCATGCGGGCAGACTTCCCTCATCGGGCCGCGGGTGCAAGTCCCGCCATCAACCCACGGAACTATGCGGATGTCGCCCGGTCGCGCCCCGCGTGCTTGGCCGCGTAAAGCGCCTTGTCGGCGGCTTTGATGAGCGCGGCCGGCTCGGCCCCATGGACAGGAAATATCGCGACGCCCGCGCTGAGCGTGACCGTGAGCTCCGCTCCGTCTGCAACGACGATCCGCTGCGCTCTCATGGCGGCAACCATTCTTTCCGCCATGCCGACCGCTTCCGCCGCCGTCGTCTCCATGAGCAGGAGCGCAAACTCCTCTCCGCCGACACGCGCCACACGATCAATGGAGCGCACCCCGGCAAGCAACGTGGTCGCCGCCACCTTCAACACGGCATCGCCGGCCGGATGGCCGTGGGCGTCATTGACGGATTTGAAGTGATCGAGGTCGCACATCACCAGTGCAAGCGAACGCCCGAAGCGGCGGGCGCGTTCCATTTCCTCAGCCAGCATGCGGTCAAACTCTCGCCGGTTGAGCAGGCCCGTGAGCTCGTCCCGCGTGGCGAGTTGCTTGAGCTGCCTCAGCGTATCCGAAAGCTGCAGCGCGTAACGCAAAGATCGCTCCAGACTGCCGGGCGTGATCTCGCCCTTGACCAGATAATCCAGCGCCCCCGCTTTCATGGCGGCGATATCGATGTTGGCCGAGGTCTCGGCCGTCAGAAAAATGATCGGCGTCGTGCAACCCGCCTCGATGGCTTCCGCGATGAGACTCAGACCGTCGCGAGCGCCCAGCTGATAATCCAACAGGCATACCGCATAGTCGCCCGAAAGCAGTCTCGGCAGGCCGTCTTCGTAGCTGGAAGACCAGTCGAGTGTGAACTGTTCGCCATGGAATGATTGGAACAGTTTTTCCGTCAGCCGGAATTGGAGCCTGTCGTCATCGATGAGGAGTATGCGGCGCAACATGACAAAAACATCCAGGCTTATCGGCGGGTGCCGGCCACGAGGTCGGCAGCCTTGAGAGCGAGCCTGGGTCCGATTTGTGAGCGGTCGGTCAGGTTGTCACGGATGACATTGACCAGCGCCGAGCCGACCACGACGCCATCCGCATGGGCGGCGACTTCGGTCACATGCTCGCGCTTGCCGATGCCAAAGCCGACAACCACCGGCAACGGCGTGTGGCGCTTGATGGCTGCGACCGCCTCGGGAACATTGGCGGCGACGGAATCGCGCACACCGGTCACCCCCTCGCGCGACACGTAATAAATAAAACCCGTGGCCGCCGCACCGATGATAGAGAGTCGCGACTCGGGCGTCGTCGGCGCCACGATAAAAACGGTCTTCACATCGTGTTTCTTGCAGGCGGCCTGAACATCGGCGGCCTCTTCTGGCGGCAGGTCGAGCGTGAGCATGCCGTCGACGCCCGCATCCTTGGCGGCACGGACGTAGGCCTCGACGCCATTTGAGAAAACCAGGTTGTAGTAAGTGTAGAACACCACCGGCACTTCGCTGAATTCGCGGATGCGGCGCACCAGTTCAAAAACGCGCGCGGCCGTCATGCCGCCCTCAAGCGCCCGCTGGGCGGCGAGTTGGTTGGTGAGACCGTCGGCCAGCGGATCGGAAAACGGCACGCCCAGCTCCAGCACGTCGATACCGTTCTCGATGAGGGCGCGACAGGCGGCGAGCGACGTGTCGAAATCGGGGTCGCCCGCGCACAGGTAGGCGACGAAGGCGGCGCGGTTTTCGGAACGGGCGCGGGCGAAGGCTTGGGCGATGCGATCCATGGAGCGACCATCGGCGCAAAAAGAAGCGGACGGCGCAAAGGGATTTTTTAGCATCCGCCGGTCAAACCAGCTCGAAATCCACCACCACCGGACGATGGTCCGAGAGAAACGTGCGCACGATATGGCTTTCCGCCCGGGTCACGCCGGGCGGCAGAAACACAAAATCGAGCAACCGGCTGGGCAAGGGGGACGGGAAGGTGCGCCCCTCCCGCGGATGCAACGCATAGTCCCCGTAATCGTGCAAGTGACTGAGCAGCGTGGCGGTGGCATCCGAACTTTTATGCGTGTTGTTAAGATCACCGCAGACGATCGGAGAAACCGCCCAATGAGCCTGACGCAGACGCTGTTTTTCCCGCAGGTAAGCTAGAAAACGATCCACCTGCTCGAACCGATGAAGCTTCGAGCGGTAGTGCAGATGCATGTTGGCCACCGGAATGCGCCTGCCTCCGACATCGATTTCCGCAAACAAAAAGCCCTTCTCGCCGACACTGCGCTGACCGAAGGCGATATTTTCCCACTCGATGATCGGGTGGCGCGAAAGAATGGCGTTGCCGTAGCTGAGGTTGAGCAGCCCGGCCCTGCGGTTGTTGATGCCGAAAACCGCATGCTCAAATCCGCCGAATTCGCGCAAAAATTCCAGATGATCGAAGTTGCCCGCCCAACGGGAGTTCTCGTCGATTTCCTGCAAGGCGACGATGTCGGGCTTCAGATCGGCGAGGAGCCGGGCGATCTTGAGGAGCGTGGCGCGGATGCGTCGGCCAGAGGTCATGCCTTGGATGGGCGCCAGGCCGCGGCCATGCGCGATATTGAACGTGACGATCCTGACCTTGGGCATGAGGCCTCACTATCGTCCCACGTGAAAACCGGCGCAACGGCAAAGCCCGAGAAGAAGGGATTGACAGTGATGCCGCCGACCCCGAAGTTTTCCGACCTTTCTTCACGGCGGCCTTAGCTCAGTTGGTTAGAGCACTAGATTGTGATTCTAGGGGTCGCGGGTTCGAATCCCGTAGGCCGCCCCATTTTAGAAAACCATCCATCGCAAGACGGATGGTTTTTTGCTGGGTGATTTTGGCAACGCGGCCACACTGCCGGCATGCTGTTCTGGCTGAAAAAAGTCATCGGGTTCTGGCTTATGCCCCTGCCGCTCTCGCTCGGAGTGATCGTTTGCGGAGCCGTGTTCTGGCGGTTCACCCGATGCAAGCGTCTTGGCCGGGGACTCGTGATGGGTGGCCTGCTTTGGCTTGGTGTTTGCAGCAATCAAGGCGTCGGCACCTGGTTGGTCCGCGGTTTGGAGAACCGGTTTGCGATCATTCCAGAACTCCCGGCGGACACTCCCCTGCCCGCGTCACTCGCGCGCTGTCAGTTCATCGCCGTTCTCGGCGGCGGCCACACCTATGTCCCCGGCTGGCCGGCCACCAACGAGCTCAGTTCCTCCGCCCTCTCGCGAATCGTCGAGGCCGTGCGGATCGCCCATCGCCTGCCCGGCGCGCGTATCATCGTCAGTGGTCCGCCCGATCCGCTGGGCGGTCCCACCCATGCCCGCGTGCTGGCGGATGCCGCCGTATCGCTGGGTGTGGCGCGCGATCGTATAATCGAAATATCCACGGCGCGTGACACCGAGGACGAGGCGGCGGCAATCCACGCCATCGCGGGCAAAACCGCCGTGGCGCTCGTCACCTCCGCCTGGCACATGCCCCGGGCGATGGCCTTGTGCCGACGGCAGGAATTGGACGTAGCCGCCTGCCCCTCCGATTATGTCGCCCGCATAAAAGAGCTGAAACCAACCGACTTTCTGCAATGGAATGTCGGCGGACTGGAGCGCAGCACCAAGGCGTTTTACGAATGGCTGGGGTTGAGTTGGGCGAGACTGCGCGGAAAAGCCTGAAAAGCCTTATTTACAAAGGTTACGAGCCTGCTACGGCATGGTCTGCCATGCTCTCGCTCAAAAAACTCTTCGGTAAAGACGAGAAGTTCTACGACCTTCTTGAAGCCAGCGCGGAACAAGCGCTTACCAGCACCCAGCTGCTCGCGAGCTACCTCCAGCGCAGCCAGTCCTTTACCTCGGCCAATGACCTCGATGAGTTCATCCAAAGCCGCCGCAAGGACAAGCGCATCACCCAGCAGATCACCGAGGAGCTCTGCAAAACCTTTGTCACCCCGCTTGAGCGCGAGGACATCGAAGCGCTTTCCCGCGCCCTCTACCGCATTCCGAAAATCGTCGAAAAACTCGTGGAGCGCCTTTCCATCTATCCCGGCCGTCTGCCACGCGAGGGTTTCCAACGGCAGGCCGTGCTTCTCGGCCAGGCCGCCGAAGCCGTCGTCTTCATGGTGAAACAACTTCGCAATGGCGCCAAGATGAAGGGCGTGCAGGAGGCCAACGAGCGCCTGCAATTCGCCGAGGGCGAAGCCGACAAGGTCATGCTGGGATTGCTCAAGGATCTCTACAACGGCCCCTACGACGCCAAGGAGACGATCATTCTCCAGGAGCTTTTTGAGATGGCTGAAAAGGCCGTCGACCGCTGCCGCGACGCCGGCAACGTCGTCTTCCAAATCGTGCTCAAATACTCCTAAGCGCACGCGTCATGACGCTCTTTCTGATCGTTCTGCTGGCGGCGCTGGCGTTTGAATACATCAACGGCTTTCACGACGCCGCCAACGCCATCGCCACGGTCGTCTCGACCAAGGTGCTCACGCCGCGCCAGGCCATCCTCATGGCCGCCGTGACCAACCTGATCGGCGCCTACCTCGGCACCGCCGTGGCCAAGACCGTGGGCGGCGGCCTGGTGGACACGCATTTCGTGACGTTGCCCACCGTGCTCGCCGCGCTCCTCGCCGGCATCGGCTGGAATCTTTTCACGTGGTGGCTCGGCCTGCCCTCCAGCTCCAGTCACGCGCTCATCGGCGGTCTGTGTGGCGCCGCCCTCGCCTCCGCCCATGGCGATTGGACCGTGCTCAAGTGGTCCATCAAGGACGGCAAGGACGGTCTCTGGCCCAAGGTCGTGCTGCCCATGTTCAGCTCGCCCGTCGCCGGCTTCATCGCCGGCGCGCTTCTCATGGCGCTGCTTTACATCATCCTGCGCAAGGTCACGCCGGCGCTCATCAACCGCGTCTTCGGCAAACTCCAGCTCGCGAGCGCCTGCTGGATGGGCGTAAGCCACGGCACGAGTGACGCGCAAAAAACGATGGGCATCATCGTGCTCGCCCTTGTCACCGGCACGCACAGCGGCGCGTTCGATCACCTGCCGTCCTGGCTGCAATTTCTGCACACGGACACCTTTGGGGAAATTCCCGTCTGGGTCATCAGCGCCTGTGCGCTTACCATGGCCGCCGGCACCGCGGGCGGCGGCTGGCGCATCATCAAGACCATGGGGCACAAAATGGTGAAGCTGCAACCGGTCCACGGCTTCGCCGCCGAGACCACCGCCGCGAGCATCCTTTTTGGCGCGGCCCATTTCGGCATTCCGCTTTCCACGACCCACGTGATTTCGTCGTCCATCATGGGCGTCGGCGCCACCAAGCGCCTGAGTGCAGTCAAATGGGGCCTCGTCTCACGCATCATTTGGGCGTGGGTGCTCACGCTGCCGATCACCGGCCTGCTCGGCTACGGCATCTGCCACCTGCTCCAATTGGCGGGCGTCTGATAAGCACCTGGCCGGCGGCTCACACCACCGGCCCTTTTTTCAACTCTTCGCGGTGACGGATGTCCTGCGCCTTGGCGAGAAACACCATCTCCTCGGCGATGTTGCAGGCGTGGTCGGCGATGCGCTCGATGGACTTGGAAATAAACATGAGTTCCAGCGCGCGTGTGGTCGTCGCGGGATTCTCGATCATGTAGCTGCTGAGCTCACGGTAGAGCTGCTTGTTGATCGCATCGACCTCGGAGTCGCGACGAACGACTGCGAGCGCTTTTTCAGTGTCGCCATTGAGGAAACAGTCGAGCGCGTCGCGCAACATCTCGATGGCGATGCCGGCCATGCGGGGAATATCGATGTAAGGTTTGAGCGGCGGCTCGGCGGCCAGGCGCACGGCTCGCTTGGCGATGGTGGTGCACTCGTCGCCCACGCGCTCCAGATCATGCGAAGCCTTCATGCCGACGATCACCAACCGCAGTTCGGTCGCCACGGGGGCGCGCAGGTTCATGTAGCGCATGGCGCCCTCGTCGATTTTGACTTCGAGCAGATCGATCTCGTCGTCGGCGGCAATCACGCGGTCGGCCAGCGACACGTCGCCCTCGACAAGCGCCTTCACGGCATCGCGCACCTGGCGGATGGATGTCTCACCCATGAGAATGAGATCGGAGCGAAAGGTTTCCAGTTCGGTATCGAAGAAGCGTTTCATGAAATAAAAATACGGAGGGGTTTGTCAGGGAATCACAAGGCTCAGCCGAAGCGACCCGAGACGTAGGCCTCGGTTTGAGGGTTGCCGGGATTCATGAAGATTGTGCGGGTGTCGTCATACTCGATCAGCTTCCCCATGTAAAAGAAGGCGGTCTTGTCGGAACAGCGGGCGGCCTGCTGCATCGAGTGGGTCACAATGATGATGGTGAACTGTTTTTTAAGCTCGTGAATGAGCTCCTCAACCTTGGCGGTTGCGATGGGATCAAGCGCGGAACACGGTTCATCCATCAGGATGACCTCGGGCTCGACCGCGATGGTGCGGGCGATGCAGAGGCGTTGCTGCTGGCCGCCGGAAAGACCGAGGCCGCTCTCATGCAGACGGTCTTTCACTTCGTCCCAGAGGGCCGCGCCGCGCAGGGATTTTTCCACGACCTCGTCGAGACGGGCCTTGTTGTTAACGCCTTGGATGCGCAGGCCGTAGGTGATGTTTTCGTAGATGGATTTCGGGAACGGATTGGACTTCTGAAAGACCATGCCGACGCGTTTGCGCAGCTCGATGGCGTCCACGTCACGGCCATAAATATCCACGTCACGAATGCTGATGTCGCCGCGCGTGATGCGCGTGCCGTCGATCAGGTCGTTCATGCGGTTGAGACAGCGCAGAAGCGTGGACTTGCCGCATCCGGACGGCCCGATGAACGCGGTGACGCGCTTGTCGTCCAGTTTCAGATTGATGTCGAAAAGCGCCTGCTTGGCGCCGTAGAAGAAATCAAAATTCCTGATGTCGATCAATGTGTTCGCCGTGCCGGGAACATCCGGAGAGCCGGCGGGAAGATTGACGGAGAATTTGGCGGGAGCGGCGGGCGTTTCCATGGGCGCGGCGGTGGTCGTGGAGGAGGAAGAGGTTGCGGTTACCATTTGTAGCGGCTGCGAAGCTTGTTGCGGAGCACAATCGACGTGGCGGCGATGAGTCCGACGATGAGAAGAAAGACGAAAGCCGTGCCGTATTGGACACGCTCGGTGTATTCGTTCTGCGGGATCTTCGACGAAACCACGTAAATATGGTAAGGAAGCGCCATCACTCCCTGGAAAAAGAAGTCGCTGAACTTGTCCACTTCCCATGGCAACTTGTCGCGAACGACGTAAGCGGCCGTGAACATGATCGGCGCGGTCTCACCCGCCACACGGGCGATGCCGAGAATGGACGAGGTGAGAATGCCCGGCAGCGCGTATGGCAGCACATTGGAGCGGATCGTCTGCCACTTGGTCGCACCGAGTGCGAGCGAGCCCTCGCGGAAGCCCCTGGGCACGGCCTTCAAGGCCTCCTCGGAGGCGGTGATGACGACCGGCAGGACCATGAAGGCGAGCGTGAACCAGCCGGCCAGAAGCGAAACATTCCACCCGAAAAAGATGACAAACATACCGAAGCCGAAGAGGCCGAAAACGATGGAGGGAACGCCGGCGAGATTCAGGATTGCGAGACGGATGAAACGCACAACCGGACCGTCCTTCGCGTATTCGTTCAGAAAAATCGCGCTGCTGATACCCAGCGTAAGCGCAATCGTCATCGAACCCAGAACCAGCAGGACGGTTCCGACAATGCAGGGCCAGATGCCGCCGGCGGAATAAACGTAACTGTCGGCCTGGAATTTTGGCGCGGGCTTTCCGGCGGTCTTGGCTTTGGCCTCTTCCGCCTCGCGAAAGGCGCGGTATTCAGTGTCACCCATTTCCATTTTCTGTCCGTCGTGGGTGAAAACGTAGAGCGACTCGGGCGACTCGGTGATGAAGGTGTTGGTGAAATACGGAAAGTGGCTGGTCGTCTTAAAGCCGTGCACCACGGTGCCGGTGCCCTTCAGGATGATGTCGCCAAAGATGAAGGCGCCGCAGAGCAGCACCACGTAGGTCGCCAGACGGAAAACCCAAAAAACCTGTTTTTCAAAGGCACGGCCCTTGGTGGGCTTGGCCGCGAAGATATTGGCTGGAGCGGGATTCATGGTGAAACGTCAGCCGATCGAGATGCGGTATTTGCGCACAATCTTTTGCGCCAGGAAATTGATCAACAGCGCGAGGAAGAAGAGCACGATGCCGACCATGAAGAGCGCACGGTAGTGGATGGTGCCGCGGGCGACCTCGCCCATTTCCTGCGCGATGATACCCGTCATGGTGTGCACGGGTTCAACGATCACCGCGAGGCCCTTGGTGAAATCAGGAATGGCGATACGATTGCCGGCACAGAGAAGCACCACCATCGTCTCCCCGATCACGCGGCCGAGACCGAGCAACACGGCCGAAACGATGCCGGAAAGGGAAGCGGGCACGATGATGCGGATAATCGTCTGCAGGCGCGTCGCCCCGAGCGCAAACGAGGCCTCCTTGAAGGAACGAGGAACATTGTTGATCGCATCTTCGGCCAGGGTGAAAATCGTGGGCACGGCTATCAGCGCAAGCAGGCAGCCGGCCGTCAGAGCGTTGAGCCGCTCGGCAAAGGGAAAGCCGGGAATCCAGCTCAACCACTCGACCTGCGACATTGCCCGCAAAGCCTGCCCGAGGACGGCGATACCGAAGAAGCCGAGCACGACAGAGGGAATCGCGGAGATAAACTCGATGGACGGCTTGATGATGCGCTGCTCCAGGGGAGAGGCGATCTGGTTGATGTAGATAGCCGCACCGACGCCCAGGGGCACCGCGATACAGAGGGCGATGAACGCCACCATGAGCGAACCGGTGAGCAGGGGAAGAATGCCATACCAGTCCTGCCAAAAACTCGCCGTGAGCCAGTCACGTCCGAACAAGAACGTCGTGATCGAGCGCGCCATGGGGACCGGCTTGGTGTAGTCCCATGACTTGAGCTGCTGCACGATGGCAGGAAAGCCGGCGATATATTGCCGGGTGAGTTCCTGAAAGCGCTTCATGCGCGCCTGCAATTCGGGCGTGGGCAACGCAGGCACGGTTGCGATGGTCGCCGTGAGGTCGGCGGCGAATTGATGGTTGGCGTCTTCGTAAGCTGGCTCGGCCAGAAGCAGCGGTTCGAGCTTCGCCTTAAAATCAATGGCCTCCACCTTGACCGCGGCGGCGGCATCCTTGTCACCGGCGGCGAGTAATTGGCGGCGCTCTTCCTCGCGGTCACGGTTGACGAGGTATTCCGTCTTCGTGGCGCTCGCCTGATCGGTCATGTCGGAGACGATGTCGCGCACCGGCTGGACGGTGTTGCCGTAGCGGTCGGCGAAATCATCGAACTCCTTGAGCCTCTCGTTGGCCGCAGGATAGGTCAGGTGCTCCTGGCCAACGTAATATTTAACCGCGCGCAGACGGATGTCGGACAGGTAGCGGGTGAGCGCTTCGTGATCCTTGGTCTGCTGGCGGATGTAATCGACATACTCCAGACCCGCCTCGCGATATACCTTCAGGTTGGCCCGGTTTTCAGGGAAAAAATCGGCGCCTTCGCGAAAAAGGAACAGTGTGATGAGCCCCAAAATGACCACGGCCATGAAGGCGTTGCCGCCAAAAAAAGCCTGAATGCATTCATCCCAGGTCAACCCGAGCAAACGGGTGCGTTCCTTGGTGATGACAAAGGGGGGAGTCGTGGACTGGGAAACAGGCGGCATGCGAAGCGGGTGCGTGTAATCTCTCTCGCGCGATGAACTTAAAAGAAAGAGGCCCGCTTACCTAGGGATCAAGCGGGCCTCTGTTACAATAACGTTACGAATCTGCGGGCTTATTTGACGGGAACGAAACCGACCTTGCGGACCATGTCCTGACCTTCGGCGCTCAACGTGTAATCGATGAACTTGGCGGCGATGCCGCCGGGGGTGCCGTTGACGTAGTAGAACGTGGGACGGGCCAGACCATAGGTCTTGTTCTTCACGGACGCTTCGCTGGGGAGAACGCCGTCAACCGGAACGGCCTTCACGCCGGCAACGTCAATGTAGGCGAGGCCGACATAGCCGATACCGTTGGGATTCTTGGCGACTTCAGCGACGATCTGCTCGTTGCCGGCCATCTTCTGGGAAGAAGGGGCATAGTCACGCTTGTGCATGGCGAGCTCCTTGAACACGGCGTAGGTGCCGGAGGAGGTGTTGCGGGTGTAGACCGAGATCGCACCGGCGGAACCGCCAACCGCGGACCAATCGGTCACTTCGCCCGTGAAGATCTTTTCGATCTGGGACTTGGAAAGACTGGTGAGCGGGTTGTTGGCGTTAACCACAAGGGCGATGCCGTCGTAGGCGACGACGATGGGCTTCATGTCGACACCCTTGGACTTGGCGAGGGAGATTTCGGTGGCCTTGGCGCGGCGGCTGGCCATGCCGATCTCGGCGGTGCCGTCGATGATGGCGGTGATACCGGTGGTGGAACCTTCGGCGGCGATCTCAAAGGAGACTCCGGGGTTCTTGGCCTTGAATTCCTCGGCCAGCTGGGGGACGAGCTTGGCGCCGAGGGTATCGGAGCCCTTGATGACTAGCTTCTGTGCGTTGGCGACAGAGACGGCGAGCAAAGCGGTGAGGATGAGAAGTGACTTTTTCATGTAAAATAAACGGAACGGTTAAAACAAAACCAAGGGCCCGGGAACGTTGGCTCCCGGGCCTTTGGCACTAGGACATTAGAACTTCACGTTCAGATCAGCCTGGAAGAGCTGGAAGTGCGTGAGGTTGGCGGTGGCGATATCGCCGGCGCCGTAGGTGGCGAGGTTGTCGTTTTTGCGATCACCATTGGCATAGGTGAACTTAACACTCACACCATCGGAGAGGGCGTAAACCCCTTGAAGGACGAAACCTTCCATGTTGGTGCGGCCATCGAAGAGATCGGAATCGACCAAGTTGGAATCGAGGGCAAAGGCATCAACCGACTGCCAGAAAGCCTTGGCTTCCCAAGTGCCCGGAGCCTTGGCCTTACCAATACCGAAGCCGATCTGGTAGGCGTTGTTTTCGCCATCAAACGTGGGCTTGCCGGCAGCGGTCGCGCGGGTGTCGGCGTCGAAGTTGTGGGCGTAATCAACCCAGACCTTGGCGGGCAGTTCGGCGATCTTGAAGCTGTAGCTCAGAGGAATATCCACTACCTGCAAACCAACCGGACGAAGGGCGTTGCTGTTGGGCGTGGTGAGGTTTGTCAGGCCAGTTGCGTTACCCGAGTAGCCATAATAGGCGGGAGCGATTGTCAGGGCCGAAGCTTCGCCGGTCTTGATCTTGGCTCCGCCTTGAATGACATAGAGGAATGTATTCTGGCGGCTGGTGCCGGTGCCCAATGGGTTGGTCGTGCCGGAAGACTCGTAGGTAAACTGGCCAAGGTTGGCCAGCCAGGTGACTTTGCCCGATTCGTGCGACCATTGTTCGGCCAAACCTTCGGGGTTGATGTCGTCATCCCAAGTCATCGAGGTGGTCTCAAGGGGATTGGGCATGCGGCCGGCGGTGACCGTGAAGTCGCCCATCTCGCGACCGATGTAAACTTGGCCGAGAGCGAGGGAATCTTCCTTGTTGAAGGGACCGGAAGCAGCCACGCCACCACCTGCCGTCACGTTGGTGGAACGATTGTTGCCCAATGGCTCGAGGCGGGTTCCAAAGAACCAGCCGTCATGCAGCTTGCCGGTGAGGGCAAGACGCAGGCGGTAGCGGTAGCGGTTGCGCTCCTGCATGTCGCCCGTGGTTCCGTTTTCGCCGGTGCGGTATTCATAACGCACGCGGGCATCACCAGAAAGTTTAAGCTCCGTGAAGACAGAGGAGATGTTCAGCTTGCCGGCCGAAGTCTCGCTGAAGTCCTTGATGAGGTCGGCGCGAACTTCTTCGGCTTCCTGATCGGTGAGAACGCCTTTTTTAACGAGGGCGTCGATGAGCGGACCGCTGTCCTGGGCGTGGGCCAGAGAGGCCGCACCGATGGCGAGGCCGCCGAGCAGCGCCAGCCATTTGGATGAATTCTTAATCATAACGTCTTGGGTGTTTGGTTGGTGTGTTCTAGCAACGGAATGCACCGCTGGTGTTTCCCGTTGCCCCAAGATGCCGGTCAATTGTTACGATTCCGTGGCAGGTTTGTTACGTGACGGTGATTAAAAACCATTAATCTTATTTTAATGGGAACTTCACAGGGCCGGTCATCGAAAATGAGCCTGCGTTGCCATCGTGGCCGCATCTCCGCCGATACCCCTTTCCTGCTCTACTCCCAACCCGGCATCCTTACTGCGCGGGCTCTTCTTCCACCTGCGTGGTCGTGAGTTGCACCAAGTCGTGCAACGATGAGAAGTGGCGGCTGAGATCAAAGTCTCCGCCCAGTCCGCCGATGACGCGATCGAAGAGATCTTTCTTCGAGGCCTGCAGCGCCTGGATGCGTTCCTCGATCGTGCCGGCCGTGACCATGCGATACACGAAAACCGTGCTCTTCTGGCCGATGCGATGCACACGATCAACGGCCTGCGCCTCGACGGCGGGATTCCACCACGGGTCGAGCAGGAAAACGTAGTCCGCCGCATGCAGCGTGATGCCGGTGCCGGCCGCCTTGAGCGACACGAGCATGGCCGCCGCGCCCTCCGCGTTTTGGAAGGCCTGCACGGGCTTGAGGCGATCGAGCGTCATGCCGGTGAGCTCGTAGCGCGGCAGGTCGGGAAAACTCGCCTGCAACGCATCGCGCACACGGTCGAGCAACATCACAAACTGCGAGAAGATCACGACCTTGTGGCCGCTGCCGATGATCTCGGCGAGTTTCTCAACCAAGAGAGTGATCTTGCCCGAATCACTGATCGGCGCCTTGAGCCAGGGCAACATGTCCGGATCGCAGCACACCTGGCGCAGCCGCGTGAGCAGCGCGAGGAAGCCGAAGGATTTTTCGCGCATCGCCGTGCCGACGTCGTCGCCGAGACGCGTGAGGCCTTCCGAACAGATGCGCGCGTATTCGGCGCGTTGCACATCGGTGAGCGGGCAAAGCAGATCCATCTCGACCTTGGGAGGAAGCTCGGTCGCGACTTCGTTTTTCGTGCGGCGAAGGATGAAAGGCGCAAGCTGCGCGCGCAGGCGCTCCAACGTGCCCGCTCGGTCTGTGTTGAGCGAAGACTCGAAGGTCGTCCGCGAGCCGAGCAGCCCCGGAAGCAGGTATCGGAAGATCGACCACAGGTCGAGCTGACGGTTTTCAAGGGGAGTTCCGGTCAGCACGATGCGATGCTTGGAGCGGATCGCGAAACAGGTCTGCGTTATCTTGGCGTCGGGATTCTTGATGAACTGGCCTTCATCGAGCACCGCATAGCCAAATTCATGTTGATCGAGCAACGCGCGGTGTTTGCGAAGCTGCGTGTAGCTCGCCAACCAGATCACGCTGTCCTTGCGGGTCTGGAAATCGTTGCCCGTCTTGAGCACGTCGACCGCAAGATGCGGATAAAAACGCAGGATTTCCTCGCGCCAGACAGGCACCACGCTCGCGGGACATACGATGATATTCGACCGGCTGGTCTCGGGCCGCGAGGCCAGCAGCGTGAGCACCTGCAAGGTCTTCCCGAGCCCCATCTCGTCCGCCAGCAGACCGTGGCAGCCCACGTCACAGAGATGGTGCATCCACTCGACGCCGCGGCGCTGATAGGGACGCAGCAGCTCGGGCAGCACCGGTGTGACCGCCGTGGCCGTCAACACGCTCTGGCGCCACGCCTCCAACTCGGACGACAGCGTGAGTTTAAAACGCGCGTCGCTGTAGAGTGAGAAAATGAGGTAGGGTGAAAGCTCACCGGTGGAATGGGTCTCGTCGACGTTGCGTTGCCAGGCCTTGATCGTGTCGAGCCGGTCGGTGGGAAGCGAAACGATGCCGATGCTCGGGATGATGACCGGCGTGGTTCCCTTTTTTGTAAGGATTGAGACCTCTTCGTCGGTGAGCAGACGTTCGCCGGCTTTGAATATCCAGCGAAGATCGAGTCCCTCGCCCTGCCCCGACGACCCGCGACGAACCTGGGCAACTGCTTCGACCGTGATTTCCTTGGTGCCTTGCAGGAGCATCGCCGCCTGTGCGTCGAGCTCGACCGCAAAAAGCTTTTTCCAGGCGGGCAGCGTCGTGCGCAGGAAGTTCGGGATCTCGACGACCGAGCCGAGCACATAGAGCCCCGTCTCCTGGAAATAGGCGAAGTGCGCCTTGCGGGCGTAGGCGGCGAGGCCGATGAGCTTCGCGCGTTCACTGGAGCTGACGGTGGCGTGACCGTTGCCGGCGGCCTGCGCGGCCTGGCCGAGTGCGGGCACGCGCTTTTTGTCGGGATTCACCCAATGCGCCTGAAAGGTGAGCCCGTCCGCCGTGGTCTTGAAAACGAGGATGAGCGTGCGCGAAGCGGCGCGGGCGGCGGCGCCGGCTGGCGTGCGGCGCGAAGGTGCGGCCGCCGGCGCAATGGAGATGGGCCGGCTGATGGAGTGCCCGTTCGAATGACCGTTGGAACCGTTTGAATGGCCGTTGGAAACGGCCACCGGCGCATCATCGGGAAGCGGCGAGATTTCATCGGCCACCAGTTCTTCGATTTCGTGCAAACCGGCGACCGCCAGACCGTAGGCCATGTCGAGATCGGTTGATGAAGAGCGCACCGACACGCCATCGCCTTTCCATTCGATGACCGCGTATTCGTCTTTTTTGTCCACCCGACGATGGACGATCGCATCTGAAGCGGTCAGCTCCAGCTCCCGAACCTCGCCATCGCGGTAGATGCGGTGGCCTTCCTGAAGCTGGGCTTCATTGAAATGGCGCTCCCAGTCGTGTTCGAGTTTGCTAAACCAGAATTCGAGCGACTGAGGGGTATAGACTCGTTTCGGACCGTGCGTTTGCATCCAACGTAAAAGGCGGACCGTAGGCCGTGTAACGGGGCGGGCAACTCTTAATTGCAAGCAAGTGGTTGGCGTCCGCATTAACCCTTCTCACGGCGCTTTCGGACTTGTCGCTATTTGACCAGATGGTTCACCTGCCCTTTGCCCATGAGCCAGCCCAATCGACCCGCCCGCCGCGCAAATCTGATGATTGATGCGGTCGTGCTCATAGGGTTGGTCTCGCTGGTGTTCGGAGCCGCGCACGTCGTCGGTGAATGGCGTCAGCCCCTGCATTCCACGGTCAAAATAGACCTGTCGCCCGCCGCATTGCCAAGTTACGCGCTTTACTCGTTTGCCCGCGGCTGGATCGCCTATTTTTTATCGCTGGTCTTCACGTTGGTGGTGGCCTCATGGGCATTCTACGACACGCGCGCCCAACGGTTCATCCTGCCCGCGCTCGACGTGCTGCAAAGCATTCCGGTGCTCGGATTTCTCCCGGGGCTGGTGCTCGCGCTCGTCGCGCTTTTCCCAAACAGCAATGTCGGCCTGGAGCTCGCCTGCGTGCTCATGATCTTCACCGGACAGGTTTGGAACATGACCTTCAGCTATTATGATTCACTGCGCGGCTCCCCTCCTGATTTTCGGGCGCTCGGACGGCTTTACGACTTCAGTTGGTGGCGGCGTTTCTGGAAGATTGAGCTCCCCGGCGGCGCCCAGGGACTTATCTACAACAGCATGGTTTCGATGGCCGGCGGCTGGTTTTTCCTGAGCATCACCGAATCCTTCCAACTCGGCACACGCGACTTCAGGGTTCCCGGCATCGGCTCCTACATGAGCGTTGCCATCGCCGAAGGCGACGTGCGCGCCCAGATCGCCGGCGTGCTCACGATGGGCATCGTGATCGTCGCGGTGGACCGGCTCGTCTGGTGGCCGCTCGTGCTGTGGTCGCGAAAATTCAACCTCGACGACTTTGGCGGAACCCAGGCTTCAAAATCACGTTTGAGTCTCTGGATGGCGCGTTCCCAAGCCGTGCAAAAATTTTCCCAAGCCATGGGCCGTCTCGGCGCACGCCTCATCCGCCCGAAACACGCTCCACACATGGCGACGTCTTCCTCATTGCCCGCTGCAGGCGCGCCGCCGCGGACCGGTTTTGGCCGCTGGCTCTACCGGATTTTTCTTGCGCTTACCATCGTGGTGCTGGCCTTCGGTTTCGTTCGGATCACGCAGCTGCTCATGCGCGTGCAATTTTCGGATTGGCGCGAGATCGGTTTCGATTCGGCCGTCACCTTCGGCCGCGTGCTCGCCGCCGTGGGACTCGGCACGATCTGGGCGGTCCCCGCCGGAATATGGATCGGCCTCAATCCCAAGCTTTCAAGCCGGCTCCAGCCGTTCATTCAGTTCGCCGCGTCCTTTCCCGCGCCGATGATTTACCCTTGGATTCTGCTGCTCGTCATCAAGCTCGGCGGTTCGCTCCAATGGGGAGCCATCCCCCTGATCATGCTCGGCACACAGTGGTATATTTTGTTCAATGTCACCGCCGCGGCCTCCGCCATTCCCAACGACATCCGCAGTTGCTCGGATATCCTTCGCCTCAACGGCTGGCGCCGCTGGTGGCGTTACCTGCTGCCGGCCGTCGCCCCGGGTCTTGTCACCGGCTGGATCACCGCCGCCGGCGGCGCCTGGAACGCCACCATTGTCTCCGAATACGTGCACACCGGCGGAAAGCTCTACGAGGCCACCGGACTCGGTGCATTCATCAGCCGCGCGACCGACACGGGGAATTTCCCCAAGCTCACCGCCGCCGTCCTCGTGATGGCCGTGATCGTGGTTGGCATCAACCGCACCGTCTGGAAAAAACTTCAAACCCTCGCCAACGACCGCTGCCGCTTCGGCACCTGAGCCATGAACGCGCCCACGCCTCTCATCGACGTCGCCCACGTCTGCCACGAATACGCCTCCAACGCGCAGGAGCACGACCTCGTGCTATCCGACATCAACCTCTCCATCGCGGAAAACGACGTCGTCGCGCTGCTCGGTCCCTCCGGCTGCGGCAAGTCCACCCTCATCCGCATCCTCTCCGGCCTTATCCAGCCCACCCGCGGTTCCGTGAGCTATCGCGGCCAGACTCTCACCGGCGTCTCGCCCGGCGTGGCGATGGTGTTTCAAAACTTCGCCCTGTTCCCGTGGCTGACCGTGCGCGGCAACATCCTCCTGCCCGTCGAACATCTCCCTCCCTCCGAACAGCAGGCGCGTCTCGAAACCGTGCTCTCCACCGTCGGCCTCGGCGCCTACGAATACTCCTACCCGCGTGAACTCTCCGGCGGCATGAAGCAGCGTGTGGGCATCGCCCGTGCTCTCATCGCCGAGCCCGAGGTGCTTTGCATGGACGAGCCTTTCAGCGCGCTCGACGTGCTCACCGCCGAAACCCTCCGCAACGAAATCGGCCGCCTTCTCGCCTCGCCCGACCATCCGCTGCGCACGATGGTCTTTGTGACGCACAACATCGCCGAGGCCGTCTTCCTCGCCACCCGCGTCGTGGTGCTCGGCGCCCAGCCCGGACGCATCGCGCAGATCGTCTCCAACACCCTTCCCTATCCGCGCGATCCCGATTCACCGGCGTATCACGCCGCGGTCGAAAATCTCCACCGCATCCTCACCAACACCAACCTGCCCGACACCGCCTGCCTGCCGGCCGACGCCGGCAAGACCGTCACCAAGGTCGATGCCACCCGCCGTCGCATCGCGCCGGTCTGCCTTCCCTACGTCACTCCCGGTGAAGTGCTCGGCCTCCTCGCGCTTCTCGGCGACGAACCCTGCGATGTGTTTGATCTCGCCGAGCGTTTCGGCCGCGAATTCGGTGCGGTCGTCCGCGTCATAAAAGCGGCCGAGCTGCTCGGTTTTCTCACGACCCCGGGCCAGGACGTGATCATGACCGACCTCGGCAAACAGGCCGTCAACGCATCCACCACCGAGCAAAAAAATCTCGTTCGAGAACAGCTCCTGAAGCTCAAAATTTTCGAGCTGCTCGTGCGTCTCATCCGCGTGCAGGAAAACCACACGCTCACCGAGGAGGAACTGCTCCGCGAACTCCAGGCCGCGCTCCCTCACGAAAAGCCCAAGCAACTCTTCCGCACCCTGCTTTCCTGGGGCCGTCACGCCGAAATCATCAGCTACGACCAGCGCAAGCACCAGCTTCGCCTCTACGAGCGAAAACACGGGCCCCGCATCGTCGGCCACCCCGTCATCCCCCCGGCTGCTTAGCCGGCCAGCTCCGCGCGCAGCACCGTCAGCGTGCGCCCGACCGCGCCTTGATTCGCCCGCTGCCAGGCCTGCGCTGCCGCCGCCATCTGCTCTCGCGCCGCCGCGTCGCTCCAGAGTTCGCACACCGCAACCTTCAACTCATCCGCACCGGCCACCGTGCGCGCCGCGCCGGCTTCACGCAATTCGCGGGAGATCGCCTTGAAATTCGTAAGCGCCGGGCCAAACACCAGCGGCTTGCCAAGCACCGCCGGCTCCACGGGCGTTTGTCCCTCGTGGTGCGGCGGCAGGCTCTTGCCCACGAACACCACCGTCGCCAGCTGCGTGAGCCGGCGCAGTTCTCCGGTCGTATCGCCAACCGCGACTTCGACCGGTGCCGGAGCCGCGCCGCGCGACCGCAAATGATGACTCAGCCCGCTCGCCCTCAACAACGCTTCGACTTCGGCACGTCGCTCCGCATGACGGGGAACAAGCAACAGCCGCGCTTCGTGTCCGCCCGCTCGCAAGGCCTTATACGCCGCGATCAACGCCTCTTCCTCTCCCGGCCAGGTGGACGACCCGAGCAACACAGGCTCGTTGCCAAACCCGAGTTCGCTCCGCAGAGCGTTTTTTTCCGCGTCGTCGATGACCGGGATGGTCACGTCGAGCTTGATGTTGCCCGTCGTGGTGATGCGGTCCGTCGCAAACCCCAGTTCGTGGAACCTCTCCGCATCCATCGCCGAACCCGCGAGCACACGGGTGATGCCGCGCAGCAACGGCGCCGCCACACCCCGAAACTTCATCATGCGGCGGAAACTGCGATCCGACAGCCGAGCGTTCACGGCAAGCACCGGCACTCCGCGTTTTTCGGCCTGATAAATATGTTCCGGCCAACGCTCGCCCTCGGTGAGAATCACCAGATCGGGCACGACACTCCGCCACGTCCGCCGCGAGAACAGCCACCAATCCACCGGGAAATAACCGATGCCGATCACCAGCCCGCGATAACGCTCGTTCGCGAGCGCGTGTCCCGTGCTCGTCGTCGTGGTGAGATAAACCTCCACCGACGGATCCGCATGCAAGGCCTCCAGCAAAGGAGCGATCGCCAGCATCTCGCCCACGCTCACCGCCTGCAGCCACACGCGCTTCACGCCGGGTCGCTTCGCCGGCAACACCGGCGTCACCCCGAACCGTTGCGAAAAATCCGCACGGTAACCACCGCGCCTGCGCATCCGCAGCAGATAATACGGCGAGGCCAGCAACATGGCCGGTGGAAACAAAAATCGATAAAGCCAGATCATTGCCGGATGTCCGCGTTCACGCCTTCGGATCTTCGTCCTTCGACTCCACCTCGTGCGACGACACAAAGCGCAGGTTGAACAACGGCAACATGCACAGCAGGCCGATCACGGTCAGCCCCAGCACCACATAACCCGCCGTGTCATGCACGCGCCCCTCGATGGCCTCCGGTCCGTAACGATACGCCCACGAAGTAAGAAAAAGGCTGCGCAAGAGATTGGTGAAAAATGCAAACCCGATGGCCGACACCACCAGTGCTATTTTTTTCCAAAGCGTGTCGAGAAACACCGCCGCGAGAAACGACCCGGCGAAAAGACACGCCGTGAAGGATCGGATGCCCGAACAAGCTTCAGCCACGCCCACGCTGCCGAGCGGCAGTTGCAGCACGTTGCCGTGTTGTTCGATCGGCATGCCCAGCACATCAAAAACAAAAAACACGACCGACGTCACCCGGTTGAGCATGAACAGACTGAGGCTGTTCTCGATGATCGAGACCATCGGCGCCGATACGAGCCACACCAGCACGGGAAATAAAAACAATCCCGCCAGCCGCACGCGGGCATCGCCCCATAACCCGGAAGCCACCGGCGCTCCCTCGGGTTCCGGAGCATTCAGCACCAGCAATGGAAACAGCACCGCTCCCATACCGAGCGAGAGCGATAACGTTCCGGGATACGACGAACCTGCGCCGGCACGATAGAGCGCCCCCACCAAAAACAACAGCGCGCCCACCGTCATCATAACGTAGATCAGAATGTTTAGAACCAACCGGCCGCTTCCGGCAACCCGGGGGCTGCCGGTCATCTCGCAAGTCCGCAACGCCGCGACAATGCGCGGCCAGCGGTCATACACCACAAAGGCCACGAACAGCGGCACCAGCCAGCCGAACCCGTAATCTTCCTTCGTGCTCCACCAGTGCGACTGGTCCCAAGCCACAAATCCCATGAAACCCGTCCCCAATAGCAGGGCGGTTAAAAACGGGGATGGCACAGTCGCCGTCCATTTTTTCCAGAGGGGTGGCATGGGTGATGGGGTCAATTGTCCGATCCCTCAGCGGGGGGCCAGCACTTTCGCCAGTGAACGGTTGTGCAAACGCGGCAACAAAACAAGGGCGACCACCGCCCCGACCAGCGCAAAAGCCATGTCGGTCTGCGTATCCCAGACATCTCCTTGCGTGCCCAGAAAGTCGTCCGCCGCCGAGCCCTGCGACACGGCGGTGAGCCATTCGATCAGTTCGTAAAACGCGCTGAATGCCAGACACACGCACCCGACCAGAAACGGCAGCCAGCGGCTGGGACGTCCATCACCCCGGTCTCGGAGTGGCGAAGTGCGCAATAAAATCTCCCGAGTCAGAATCGCCGGCACGAAGCCTTGGACGAAGTGCCCGAGTTTGTCGTAGTTGTTGCGCGTGCCGCCGGTCACATCGCGGATCCAGTCGAACAACGGCACCCGCGCGTAAGTGTAATGTCCGCCCACGAGCAACACCACGCAGTGCAGGCCCAACAACACGAGCAGCAGCGTGGAGAGCGGAAATTTTCGTTGAAAACCAAGTATCAACACCCAGCCCGCGACCGCCGGCACCGACTCCAACCACCAGGTAAACCGGTCATGCGGCGCGATCCACGACCACGCGACAACCGGTGCTAGCAGTCCGAAAAACCAGAAAAGGCGGCGGTCCATGGCGCGAACGAAGCGGATGCTCAAACCGCGCTGAATACCAACGAACAGTTCGTCCCGCCGAAACCGAAACAATTGGCGAGCGCACCGCGCACCGTTTTCTTCACGGCGGTGTTCGGGGTTACATTGATCCCCAGCGCGGCAATGTCCGGATCGATGGTTTCAAGATTGATGGTAGGCGGCACGACCCCGTCACGAATCGCCATCACCGCGGCAAACGCGCCCATCGCGCCCGCGCCGCCGAGCAGATGCCCGGTCATCGACTTCACGCCGCTGACGTTGAGTTTGTCCTTGTTGCCGGCGAACACCGCCGCGATCGCCGCCGATTCCTCTCCGTCGCCGCCGGGAGTGGATGTGGCGTGGGCCGACACATAATCGATTTCATCCGGAGCCATGCCCGCAGACACAAGCGCCGCACGCATGGAACGTTGCGAACCCTCCGCATCGGGTGCGAGGGACGACAGATGATAGGCATCCGCCGAGGCGCCGTAGCCGCGCAATTCGGCATAAATCCGCGCTCCGCGTTTCAGGGCGTGTTCATACTCTTCGAGCACAAACACCACCGCACCTTCGGAGAGCACGAAGCCGTCACGGTTCGCGTCGTAGGGCCGCGAGGCTTTTTCGGGCGCGTCGTTGCGGGTCGAAAGCGCACGCATCTGCGCGAAGGCTCCCAGCACCAGCGGGGTGATCGCCGCTTCGGATCCGCCTGCGATCATCACATCGTTGTCACCGCGCGCGATGGACGCCGCCGCTTCGCCGAGCGAGTGGCCGCTCGTCGCACAAGCCGAGGCGATGGACATGTTGGGACCGCGAAAATTCAGCAACAGGCTCACCTGCCCGGCGAGAAGATTGGGCGCGACTTGAATGATATAGAATGGAGAAATCTTGCGGAAGCCTCCCGCCTTGAAGGTGTCATGCATCGACTCCACCTCGGGCAATCCTCCCATGCCCACGCCCAGGATCACGCCCATGCGATTCGGATCCAAATTCACGCGATGCGCATCCAGACCGGAGTCGGCATATGCCTCGACCGCCGCCACGGCGCCCAGATGGGTGAACCGGCCGAACTTCTTTATATCTTTAGGAGAAAATGCGGCCGTCAACGGCTCGCTGCCGGGGCCGCGCGGATGCAAGGGGGCTGGCAATGCCCGGCTGGGCTCGAAATTCTTCACCTCGCCGGCGATTTGCGCCGTGCAGCCGGTGGCGTCGAAACGCGTGACCGGCCCGATGCCGGAGCGACCGGCGATCATGCCTGCCCAATTATCGGGCGCATTCTGGCCCAGCGGGCTGACCGCACCAAGACCGGTGACCACCACACGACGACGAACGGAGGGTTGGAAGGTATTCATGAGAAAATGAACCCCGATTTATCGCGGGATAAAGCTGTTCCTACAATTTCAAACTGCGCCCCGCCGCCCACAGGGGGCTTTGACTTTACCCGCGGCAGACTTTTGACTCCCCGACCTTTCAACATGTCGCAGCTTCATCCTTATTGGCGCATGGAATATATCGAGGCGCCGCGCATGCCCGAGCTCCGGCGTCCTTTCACCGAATTGCCCGCGCTGGGCGACGACCGCACCGCGCTCATCGTTCACCGCACTGCACTGTCTTATTTGATGCTCAACCGTTTCCCCTATAACCCGGGGCACTTGCTCGCCATCCCTTTTCGCGAGGTGACCGACGTCGAAGAGCTTACGCCCGAGGAAAACGCCGATCTCTTCCGCATCACTGTCTTCGCCAAAAAAATCCTGCGCGCCGCCATGAAGCCCGACGGTTTCAACCTCGGTTTCAACCTCGGCTCAGCCTCGGGCGGCAGCATTCCCCATCTTCACGGCCACATCGTCCCTCGTTGGAACGGCGACAACAACTTCATGCCCGTCGTCGGCCAGACCCGCATCCTCCCGCAGGCCCTCGAATCGACTTGGGAACGTCTCTCTGACGAAGCGGCCAGACTCGCCGCCACCCTCTGAGCATGGCGACCAAGACCCTTCACTTCCCGTCCTCCCGTCATCTCCACCAGCTTTACGCCGGTCGGGAGGAGAACCTCGCCTTCATCGAAAAACACCTCGGCGTAAGCCTCGTCACCCGCGAAGACTGGTTGAAAATCGATGGTCCGGAAGCCGCCATCGCCCAGCTCGAAACACTCTTCGGCTTCCTCAACGAGGCCCGCGCCCAAGGCGTTTCCATCCGCACTCCGGATCTCAACCGCTTCGTGGAAACGGTGGCACGCGGTGAATCCGAGCAGCTTCGTGAGCTCTTCGGCAAACCGCTCGTCATCGCGACCAACCGCAAGACCATCGTCCCCAAGACGCTCGGCCAGAAACTCTACCTCCAGTCGATCCAGACACACCCGCTCGTCTTCGGCATCGGCCCGGCCGGCACCGGCAAGACCTACCTGGCCATGGCCGCCGCCATCTCCGCCCTCCTGAAAAACGAGGTCGAACGCATCATTCTCACCCGCCCCGCCGTCGAGGCAGGCGAAACCCTCGGTTTTCTTCCCGGCGACCTGCGCGAAAAAATCCTGCCCTACCTTCGCCCGCTCTACGATGCGATGAACGACATGCTCGACGCCGAGGACATCGCCCGCCTCACCGAGAAAGGCGTGATCGAGATCGCCCCGCTCGCCTATATGCGCGGCCGCACGTTGACCCGATCCTTCATCGTGCTCGACGAGGCGCAGAACACCACGCCCGAACAGATGATGATGTTCCTCACCCGCCTAGGCGAAGACTCCAAGATGGTCGTCACCGGTGACATTACCCAGATCGACCTGCCCCGCTCAAAACAATCCGGCCTGCTCGAGGTGCAGCGCATCCTCCGCGACGTGTCGGGCATCGAGTTCCACTACTTCAGCGGCGCCGACGTCGTCCGCCATCCGCTCGTCCTGAAGATTATCGACGCCTACGAGCGTTATAAAAACCCCATCGCCTCCGGCGACGAGGACGCAACCCGTTGATCGATGCTGCGCTATCTTAAAAACATTTTCCGCCACGAAAAACCCCGCACGCGCAAGACCGCCACGGTCTCCGGCACCGTTGAGTTTTTGGAAACCAGCCGTGTCATCACGCTGTTCATCTTTCTGGCGACGGTCGCGTCCATCGTGCTGATCAGCTTCGTCGGTGTGTCGACCGTCACCCTGCCCGTCCTCCCCAACCAGCTCGCCAGCATCCGCATCACCGCGAGCGTTCCCTTCTCCTACGAAAGCAAGGAAAAGACCCGCGCCGCCACCGATCAGATGCGCGATCGGGTCCCGCCGGTCTACCGGCTCGACTTCGATTCCCAACAGCAATTCGACACGAATATCCACGGCCTGCTTGCCGACTTGGACACGTTCGAGAAAAAACATCCGGCAAACTCGCCCTTCACCGGCAGCCTCAAATCCGATTTCGACGCGCTGGTTGATGCCTTTAACGCCAAGGGCCCCTACCATGTCAGCGGCTCCGACATCACCACGCTGCTGCGAAGCGGCGACTCCGCCACACGGACGTCCTTGATCGATACCGGACTTCGCATCCTGCACGAAATCTACAATCAAGGTGTGCACGAAGATCGCGTTTTCGGCACCTCCAACAATCTCGGCCGCGTCACCGTTTTTCAAATCACCCGTGACGACGGCACCGTTGCCCAGCAGTCCTCCGAGTCGATGGAGCAGGCCTTCGCCTATCTCCGCATCAATCTCTCCGCCGAGACCGGCAGCCAGGCCCTGACCGGCCCGCTCTTCCGCATTTTCAGAAACGGCATCACCCCAAACCTCATCTACGATCGCGACGCCACGCTGCGCCTGCAGGACGACGCCCTGCGCCAGCTCAAGCCCGTCGTCGTCAATGTGGAGCGCGGGCAGACCATCATCGAGCCCGGCACCCGCGTCACCCCCGAGCAATACGAGATGCTCGTCGCCCAGCGCGAATTTTTGCTCACCAGCGGCGACTCCGCCCTGGACGACGGCCTGCAGCTTTTCGGCCGCGTCCTGCTCGTGCTCGCCATGGTCATGGCCAGCCTTTTCTACATCCGCCTTGAGGACCGCGAAACGCTCGACAGCAACGGACGCCTCGCCCTCCTCGCGCTTGTCGTCATCTTCAACCTCGCGCTCGTCCGCGCCACCTACGCGCTCAGCACGCTGCCGTTTTTTGTCTACCATTCGCAGGACGCCTCGATCCTGCCCTATCTTGCCCCCACCGCGATCGCGCCGCTCGTGGTCGCCATCCTCATCGACGCCGGCTCCGCCATCTTCATGGCGCTGTTCATCTCGATCTTCACGAGCGTGATCTACGGCAACCGCCTCGATCTGCTCGTGCTCACCTTCCTCGCCTCGGTCGTGGCCATCTTTTGCAGTCGCAACACCCGCAAGCGCGGCAACGTCGTGCGCGCCTCCTTTCTCGCCGGCTTTACCGTCGCGATCTTTGCCCTGCTCGTCGGCGTGGTCGATCGCCTGGAGTTTTTCACCATTCTCAAGCACATGGGCGCCGGTCTTCTCACCGGCCTTCTCACCGGCATCATCGCGGTCGGCCTGCTACCCATGCTCGAAAGCCTCTTCAAGCGCACCACCGATATCACGCTTCTCGAACTTACCGATTACAACCACCCCCTCCTCCATCTCATGCAGATGGAGGCGCCGGGAACCTACCATCACTCGCTCGTGGTCGCCCAGCTGGCTGAAAACGCCGCGTCCGCCATCGGCGCCAACCCGCTCCTCGCCCGCGTTTGCGCCCTCTTCCACGACATCGGCAAGACCGTCAAACCCGAGTATTTCACGGAAAACCAGCACGACGGCATCAACCCGCACGACGACAACAACCCGTCCCTCTCCGCGCTGATCATCAAGAGCCACGTAAAGGACGGCGTGGATCTCGCCCTGAAGCACAAGCTCCCCCGCGCGCTCCTCGACGTTATCCAGCAGCATCACGGCACGAGCCTCATCCGTTATTTCTACCACCGTGCGGTTACAAGCACGCGCCCGCCTCTTCCGCTGCCGCCATCGCTTCCCTCGATTAACCCATCCGCCCCCGGCCTGGAACCCGCTCCCGTAAGCGAGACCACCTACCGCTACGACGGTCCCAAGCCCCAGTTCAAGGAGAGCGCGATCATCCATCTCGCCGACGGCGTGGAAGCCGCCTCGCGCTCCCTCCGCAAAGTGACCCCGCAGCATCTCGGCGAAATCATCGACCAGATCTTTCATGACCGCCTGGAGGACGGTCAGCTCGACGAAGCCCCCATTACCATGGAGGAACTCGGAAAGATCAAAACGAGCTTCATCTTCACCTTGCTCAACATGCTTCATGGGCGCGTCGCTTATCCGGCGCAGGAGCCCGAAAAGAAACCCCAGACCTGATTTTCAGCATGTCCATCCTTCGTCCCATCGACATCCGCAACGCCCACCCGCGTCTGCGCCTCGATAAAAAGGCCGTCACCCAAGTCATCCGCACACTCGACGCCCACCGTGAACGCTTCGACGGCGGCTGCCCCGACGGAGAACTCTCCCTCGCGTTTTTGACCGATCGCGCCCTTGCCAAGCTTCACGGCGACTTTCTCGACGACCCGACCACGACCGACGTCATCACCTTCGAAGGGCAGCCCGAACTCGGTGTCGCCGGCGAAGTTTGCGTCTCCGCCGACACCGCCGCGACCTTCGCCAAAACTCACGGCAAAAAATTCAGCGAGGAACTCACCCTTTATGTCGTGCACGGCTGGCTTCACCTCGCCGGCTACGACGACCTCGTGCCCGCCAAAAAACGCCGCATGCGCGCCGCCGAAGCCCGCGCGATAAAAATCCTCCGCGCCGTCAACGGAGTCCCCTCCTTCACCTTAAAACCTCTTTCTCGTTCTCTTAATCGTTCCCGTTCCCCCTCTGTCCGCACCCCTCATTCCACGCGCCTCGCAAAGCCCGTCGAGAACGAGTAAGGGAACGAGGAACAGTTCCACGCATGCCCGGCCCTTCACTCACGACCGATGCCATCGTGGTGCTCAAGCGGCCCGCTTCCGACTCCTTTCAAACGCTGAGCGTTTTCACTCCCGAGCATGGCGCCTTGCGCGTCATCCAACGCCTGCCCCGGAAAATAACGTCCACCCACCTCGCACTCGATCTCTTCGACGAGGTCACCCTGCTTCTCGAAGGCGCGCCTCAAGGCGATGCATGGTTCGTCAAGGAACCCCGCCTCATCGCCCGCCATACCGGCATCGGTCGCAACTACGACTCGCTTGTGCGCGCTTCCTCCTTCGCCGCCCTCGTTTCCCGCAATCCCGTCCCCGAGGAAACTCGCGCATCCGTGCATGCACTCTTGCGCACCGCCTTCACTGCTTTCGCCGCCGACGCTCCCGCCGACATCGTTTACCTGAAATGCCTCTATTCCTTCGCCCGCGACGAAGGTTATCCCGTCAAACAACACTGGCTCGCCTCCCTTCCTCCCGCGCTTCAGGCCACCGGCCAGCAGCTCCTTCATACTTCCCTCGCCACCCTCTCCGACACGGACTATTCCCGTGTCGATTCCGAAAAACTTCTGCGCCACCTCGAACACTACCTGCGCAGCCACACGGAAATCATTATGGATTAAACGGCGCGAGCGTTGACGCCCGCCTGTTTTCCCCCGCCTTTCGTGAAACGCCCGCATGGACTTCGACCTCGATCAACGCACCGCCAGCCTAAGCATCGGCGAATTCGCCGGCTTCACCATCGGTCCGCGTGAATCGACCGACGGTCCCCAAGGCCTCTGGCGCGCCCAGCTCGGCACCCGCTGGCATCAGGAACTCCGCTCCACCACCGGCGCAGCCACGCCCGCCGCCACGTTCGAAATTCCCGTCACCGGTCGCGTTTTCCACGCCGGCTGGACCCTTACCCTGACCGGCCGCATCGACCAGCTTCTGCCCGCCACATCCGCAAGCCCGGCGATCCTCCGGGAAATCAAAACCACCCTGCGCCCGCTGCCCGCGGCCGAGGAGGAACTGCGCGCCGACCATCCCGATTATTTCGCCCAACTCGCCACCTACCTCGCGCTTCGGCACATCGCCGATCCGTCGGAAAAAATCCGGGGCGAACTCGTCTTTGTCGAAGCCGGCAGCGGCTTCATCCAGACCCTGGCTTTCACATCTGCCGATGAAGCCCCTTTCCGCGTCCAGCTCGAACGTGTCGCCGAATTTTTAAATCTCCGCCTGCGCGCCCGCGATCGCCTCCGCACGCTTACCTTTCTCCCTGCTTTCACTGAACTCCGCGCCGGCCAGGAAACCACCCAAGCCGAGCTCTCCACCGCGCTCGCCACGCATCGCCGCGTTCTCTTCACCGCCCCGACCGGCTTTGGCAAAACCGGCGTCCTCCTGGAGTGCGCCCTCGGCGCGATGAAAGCCGGCCGCTATTCGCGCCTGCTTTATCTCACCAGCAAATCCACCGGCCAACTCCAGGTCATGCGCACCCTTCAGTCCATGACCGCACGGGATTCCAGCCCTCAGCTTGCCGCCGCGACTCCTGTCTCCGCCTGGCCCGTCCGCCCCAAGCGCGAACACTGCGTCAACCACACCTTTCACTGCGTGCGCGACAACTGCGCCTACATTCGAGACATCGACCGTCGCTGGGCGCGCAGCGGCCTCTCCCGATTTTATCTCTTTGAAAACTCCGCCCGCGATCTCGACGCCCTCCGCGCCGCCGGACGCGACGCGATGATCTGCCCCTACGAAATCACCCGCACCGCCCTCGCCTTCCAAGACGTCTGGGTGGGCGACTACAACTATGTCTTCGCTCCCGCCAATCGCGGCCTCTTCTTCGATCAACCCGGCTTTAATCCCGCCGAAACCCTCCTTGTCCTCGACGAGGCGCACAATCTCTCTTCGCGCGTGGCCGACGCCTACTCGCACGTCCTTCTTGCCGGCGACGCCCGCCTCGTCCTCGACGAACTCGATCACCTCCGCGTCTCCGCTCCGTTGCTGCGCTCTTGGGAATCCTGGACCACATTCCTCGCCGCTCTTCCCATCTGCGACGCCCTCACCCTTGAACAAGAAGACGACCTCGCCGACATCCTCCGCACGCTGACCGAACAACTCGCGCTTCATCCGCCCGACTACGCCGCCCTTGGACCCCATCTCGCCGACCAACTCTGGAAAATTCCCTCACTAAACGCCTGGCTCACCGATTCATCGCTCAAAAAACTTCTCTGGTCTCCACACGCCGGCGAGCTGCGAGGCACTTGCCTCGACGCTTCCTCCGCCATTGGCGAATCCCTGAAACCCTTCGGCGGCGTGGTCTTCGCGACCGCCACCCCCGGCCCCGTCGAAGCTTTTGCCGCCGCCTGCGGCCTTTCGGACTCAAGCGCTCAACTCTCCACCCCCGGTTCTCAACTCACCTCCGTCACCGCCCACACCCCCTGGCGCGACAATGCCTATGACATCGCCTACGACATCCGCGTAGACACGACATACCACCAACGCCCCCGCTACTACGCGGCCACCGCCGCGACCATCGCCGCCCTCCACACCGCCGCCCCGGGCCCCGTCGCGGTCTTCTTCCCCAGTTATGCCTACGCCGAAGCCGTCGAGCGCGCGCTCCGCTCCGATCATCCTGCGCTTCGGGCCGCGATCCAACCCCGCCAATCCGACCTCGCCGCTCAGTCCTCCTGGGTCGACGAATCGCTCATGCTCGCCGATGCCCTGTTCCTCGTCCTTGGCAGCAGTTTTGCGGAAGGAATCGACGTGCTCGGAGGTCGCATCAGTCACGCCATGGTCGTCGGCCCCGCGTTACCCGAGGTCAACGCCGTCCAGAAAGCCCGCCTCGCCGCCCTGCCCCGATTGACCCGCGAGGAAGCCTTCCGTCGCGTTTATCAGATACCCGGCATGCAAAAGGTAAACCAGGCCCTCGGCCGCCTTGTGCGCGCCCCCGGCCAGCGCGCCAAAATTCTCCTGCACTGCCGCCGCTTCGCCGAACTCAACTACGCCCAACTCCTCGACCACGACTACCAATTCGGCACGACAATCACGACCGACGCCGAGCTCAGCAACTGGTTGGGCTGAGCCCGGCCGACCAAGCATTAAGCCCCGCACGATGGCGGCGGCAAAACACCGCAATCCCCACACGGGTTCGAAGCGAAAAACTTTCGTGAAAAAGAAACAAAAAGCCTCCAAAGGACCTGATTTAAAGGTCGCGATGGAGGCCAAAGGAAGCGCGTTTAGCTCGGATTAACTGCGTCGCTGAGCGGCACGCGACCGACGCCAGCCTGCGAGTCCCAAAGCCATGACACCAAAAAGCACCGCATAGGTCGAAGGCTCAGGAATGGCGGAAACACTGAATGCTCCGGAGTTGTTATTGAACGTGTAGTTGAACCCGCCGTCACTGCCTGTCCAAATTCCAGATCCCCCGTCAGTCAGCGTAGCGATATAAGATCCCGTAACACTCACCCCGCTAAAATTACCGGCCAAAGTTCCGCCGGAAGTTTGAAAGAGACTGAAGCTTTCGCCTCCGCTGAGGAAAGAAGAACTAAAGTTGACGACCAAGGTGCCACCCTTGGTCAGTATGGCACCAGCGCTGCTGATCACCGTAGCGTAGTCCGTGCCCGCCGTGCCGGTGGCGGCGACCGTAATTTGATTGGTTCCGCTCATCGTGAAGTTGCTGCCATAATTGAGCGTTCCGGCAGACACCGTCGTGCCTCCTGCGTAACCGTTGGAAATGCCGCTCAAGAGAAGCGTGCCGCCGCCCGTTTTAATAAGACCGCCCAAGCCCGTCAGATTGCCCGAAAGGGTGATGTTATGAGCAACATTGCCTGCATCGGCGGCTTTAAACGTGATGTTACCATTCGTCAGGTCCGTGGTAAGCCCCATGTTCATCGACGAAGACCAATCAGCCGACGCGCCGACCGTGCCGCCCGAAAGATTGATGGTCGCAGTATAGGAGCCTGTGCCCGATTGAACGATACCGCCCGAGCCGACATAAAGACTGCCGCCCGTGACCGTCAGCGTGCCGCTACCTTGGGTGGAAGCGGACGAATAGCCTGTTCCGAAATTGATCGCCCCGATGGTCGAAGTACCACCTGCAATATTCAACACACCTGTCCTGGTTGAATTGCTATTTCCGACGCTAAGGCCGAGGTAATTGGCGGTAAGCGTTCCACCCAGAACATCCAATTCACCCGCACCGTCCATTCCCACCGTGATACCCACAGAGGCATTCGTGCCGGCGTTTGTAATGGAGCCACTCTGCAAGATGACGCGAGCCGTGCCACCACCTCTAGCGATAACAAGTGCACCAAGCCCACTGGTAGCCGTATGGTTCCATGAACCACCGTCCACTGTTGCCAAGGCATTGGATCCATAGCCGATGAAAGTATTGCCGCTGGTATTTAAGATGGCCCCCGTAGAAATTTGAAGACCCGAAACCGGCGCAGCGGATAGATCTGAAACCGCCGAATCGCCGATATTATAAAGGCCGACCGCTGCGGTTGTGTAAGTGCTGGTCGTGGTGCCCGGATTGGACGTTGAAAACACAATGGAGCTGGCCTTGGCGATCGTGCTATTGTTACCGGCGGCATTGATATTACCATTTCCATTGCCCGTCATAAATCGGGTGGAGCCGCCAGTAAGGGTCAGCGTCTGGCCAGCAGCACCGAAGGTGATTCCACTCATTTCCACGGAACCGGTGAACGTTGCACTGGAGTTTAGAGTCAGAAGACCCACTGCACCATGAGTCCGGTTCCCAATATTGACGTCACCTCCGTTGAAAACATAGGTCCCGCTATTGGCTGCGATTGTCATGTTGTCGGCAAGCTGCGTGCCACTGACCGCCACGGTCCCTCCCGTCCCTCCTCCTGCCCCGAAAGTAACATTCTGAGCATCAAAAAACTGGAGGGGGTCGGCCGTAACATTGTTGGTGGCATTAGTGCTCAACGTTATCGTATTCGTGCCCGTATCAATGGCTGTCACGGTCGTCCCTGCATTGAATCTCGTCGCACCGATATATTGTCCGATCACAATCCCCGTGGTGTCAGCCACGACGACCGTATTCGATCCATTAACTTCGTTGCCGGTGGTAGATGCCAACGTTGTAAGCGTGCCGGGATATGCAATGTCCGCACCCGAAGTGGCAAAGTTCGTGGCCGAATTATCCCACGCACCATCGCCATCGCTACCCGTGGTGTTATTCGATGGATCCCATGTATAGGTAATGATAGCGGCCAAACCGGACTGGACTGCCAATGCAGCAGCCATTGCAACAACTACAACTGCTCCAAGTTTTCTGATTGGCCGAACGGATGAACCGAATCCTTTGGGGTGTGCGAGGGTATTTTTCATGATAAAAAGAGAGCGGGGTGAACGACTGAAATCGCAAACTCACGAGAAGACAGGGTGCTTCAGGGAGGGGTAACCGTGAGCCCGCGGGGGAACTGCAAAAAAGCTTTTCAATAAAAGGATTCACCAAAGTAGCTCTGTCAAAGAAAAATCGCCCTTTTTTACAGTTTATAAATTAACACAATAATCCATAATACCAATGAGATACATATTAACTCATGACATTTACTTATCTCAAAATCACGAGCCCGTTAGGAAAACTACTGCACATCAAGATTCGGCAATTTTTGCACTCGGAATCCAAGCACACTCGAGAGCCCGAACACCCGCCTTGCCGACTTCAAAAACGCTACTTTTAAACGCCAGGGATTTCCCACTTGTCCGGCCGTGCCGCGCCCGACACAACAAAGCCTCGTGCCCGCATCACAAAGCATCCCCACCGCCGAAATCCATGCCGCCATCGAGCGGCTCGCCCAAGCCATTGCTAAACATCACGGCGCCAAAGAGAAAATCCTCCTGCTTGGGATCGCCAACGGCGGCGTCACCCTCGCCCGCCGGCTAGCCTCCCGCCTTTCAGTTCTCAGCCCCAGCCTTTCCCTCAAGTCCGGAACCCTCGATATCTCTTTTCATCGTGACGACATCGGCCGCAATCCGATCCCAAAGGAATTCACCCCCACCCTCATCCCGGTGGATGTGACCGGCGCCACCGTCATCCTCGTCGACGATGTCCTTTTCTCCGGCCGCACCGTCAAGGCCGCCCTCAACGAACTCTTCGACCACGGCCGCCCTGAAAAGGTCGAACTCGCCATCCTCGTCGACCGCGGTTTCCGCAAGCTGCCCGTCGCCGCCGACTACACCGGGCTCACCCTCGAAGCCTCCCCGACCGCCAAGGTCGTCGTCAAACTCGACTCCGCCAAGCCCGCCAACGACACTCTCGTCGTCGTTCCGGCCAAAGCCTGACCCTTTCCGCAATCCGGTATCACCCATCCGAAATCCCTCCCGATGCCCTGGACCCGCCGCCACCTCCTCACCCTCGAGGAACTCTCCGTTCACGAGATCGACCAGATCCACGCCACCGCCGCCGCGTTTAAAAAAATCCTCGGCCGCAGCGTGAAAAAAGTCCCCGCCCTGCGCGGCAAGACGATCGTCAATCTCTTCCTCGAGCCCAGCACGCGCACGCGCATGGCCTTCGACATGGCCGCCAAGCGCCTCAGTGCCGACGTCATCTCGATGGACGGCTCCAGCTCCTCCACCACCAAGGGCGAGACTCTCCGCGACACCGCGCAAAACATCGAGGCCCTCCAGGCCGACATGATCGTCATCCGCCACGCCGCCGCCGGCTCGCCACTCTACCTGTCGAAAATCCTCGGCATCCCCGTGATCAACGCGGGCGACGGCTCGCACGAGCATCCCACCCAAGGCCTGCTCGACACCTTCACGATGCGCGAGCACCTCGGCTCCCTCAAGGGCCGGAAGGTCGTCATCCTCGGCGACATCCTTTTCAGCCGCGTCGCCCGCTCCAACATCCACGCCCTCACCAAACTCGGCGCCAACGTCACCATCGTCGGCCCGTCCACCCTCGTGCCCAACTGGTTCAAGGCCCTCGGCGTGACCGTCTCGCACGATCTCCGCAGCGCCCTGGCCGACGCCGAGGTCGTCATGCTCCTGCGCATCCAGCACGAGCGCCAGACGAGCGGCATGTTCCCCTCGCTTGGCGAATACACCGGCCTCTTCGGCCTCAACAAAACCCGCGCCGGCTGGCTCGACCCGAAGGCCATCATCATGCACCCCGGTCCCATCAACCGCGGCGTCGAGATCGACAGCGAACTCGCCGACGGCAACCGCAGCGTGATTCTCGAACAAGTGACCAACGGCATCGCCGTCCGCATGGCCGTGCTCTACCTCTGCTCAGGCGGCCAGCCCGAGCAGGTTATCTCCACCGAATAAACTTTCCGAGCCATGCCATCCCTCTGGATCTCCAACGCCCGCATCATCGACCCCGCCTCCAAGCGCGACGAGGTCGGCGACCTTTTCATAAAAGACGGCAAGATCGTCGCCAGCCTTTCGGCCGCCGACAAAAAGAAGGCCAAGAAAATCGACGCCGCCGGCCTCGTCGCCTGCCCCGGCCTCGTCGACATCCATGTTCACTTCCGTGAGCCCGGCCAGACGCACAAGGAGACCATCGAGACCGGCTCCCGCGCCGCCGCCGCCGGTGGTTTCACCAGCGTCGTGTGCATGCCCAACACCGCGCCCGTGGCCGACAGCGCCGGCACCATCCAGCTCATCAAGGATTCCGCCGCCCGCTCCGCCTGCGTGAAAGTTTACCCCACCGGCTGCATCACCGTGGGCATGAAAGGCGAGGCCCTCGCTCCCATCGGCTCGCTCAAACGCGCCGGCGTCGTCGCCATCACCGACGACGGCGACTGTGTCCAGTCCAACGATCTCATGCGCCGCGCCTGCGAATACGCGAAAATGTTCGACCTGCCGATCATGGATCATTGCCAGGATCATTCCATGACCGTTGGCGCGGTCATGAACGAGGGCACCGTCTCCACCCGCCTCGGCCTGCGCGGCTGGCCCAACGCCGCCGAAGACATCATCGTCGCGCGCAACGTCATCATCGCCACCTACACCGGCGCGCACATCCACATGCAGCACATCTCGTCGAAAAACTCCGTCGAGATCCTCCGTCGCGCCAAGATCCGCGGCGTGTCCGTCACCGCCGAGGCCACTCCCCACCACATCGCCCTCACCGACGAGGCCCTCGGCACCTACGACACTCATTTCAAGATGAACCCTCCCCTCCGCACCGAGGAGGACCGGCTGGCGATCATCGAGGGCTTGCGCGACGGCACGCTGGACATCCTCGCGACCGACCACGCCCCGCACACCGACTACGAAAAGGACAAGGAATTCGACTACGCGCCCAACGGCATCCTCGGCCTCGAAACCGCCCTCGCCGTCTCGCTCGAAATCCTCGTGCGCAAAAACAAGTTCAAGCTCTCCACCGTCGTCGATCTCCTCACCCGAAAACCCGCCAAGATCGTCAAGCTCGACGCCGGCACGCTTGCCGCCGGCGCTCCGGCCGACGTGTGTCTCTTCGATCCCGACGAAAAATGGGTTTACGACGCCAAGGCCGGCTTCAGCAAATCGAGTAACAGCCCCTGGCACGGCCAGACCCTGCGAGGCCGCGTAAAGACCACGATCGTGGACGGCCGGGTGGTGTTTACCGGCGGCAAATGCACCGGCTGATCCAGACGGCCCCGGGCTTCCGCGCGTAACGCGAATCCTCCCGGACCCAATGGCTGATTTATCGCATGTCTGATCCCGTCACGCCCACCGTCGCGATTACAACCGCCGTCGAGATCGGCCTGTGGATCACGGGCTTGATCGTGCTCTGGCGCGTTCAATTCAGTGCCGCCACCCGCGATCGCCGGGAGGAGCCGGCGCCGCTTTTACCCTGGAACATCACGCTTGTTGAGTTTCTTCAAATCGCATTGTGCGTGATCCTCGGCGGCTGGGGCGCTCCGGTGATCGTCTCCAGTCTCCGCAATTACATCCCCGGCGCGGCAGCCAATAGTGATCTGTGGATGCTGATTCAAAGCGCCTGTCTTCAGTTCGGACTGCTCGCGGGAGTGGCCGTTTCACTTGCCATTCCCCGGTCAAACATGGCTGCGCCGGTCGAAACGCCGCATTCTTCCGCCTGCCCGCATCCTTTTCTGGCGGCGGTCGGCACATTCCTGATCGCCCTTCCGATCATCACCTTGCTCGGCTATGCATGGAAAACCGGCCTCCAACATCTCGGCTACGACACCCCTGATCAGGAATTGGTGGATATCTTTCGCCAGGCGGATTCTCCTCTCAAGCTCGGCCTGTTGACCGTGCTCGCCGCCGTGATCGCCCCGTTCACCGAGGAACTCGTTTTTCGGGCGGGACTTTTTCGTTATCTACGCACGCGGATTCCCCGCTGGATCGCCGTGGCCGCCCCGGCGGCACTGTTCGCCGCGCTGCACACCAGCGCCGTCGCCTTTGTCCCGTTGTTCGCCCTCGGAGTGCTCTTCTCCCTCGCCTACGAACGCACCGGCCGCATCTCCGTCACGATCATCGCCCACGGTCTTTTCAATCTGCACACGATCATGCTTATCATCGCGGGCGTGACCACCTAAGCTGCCGTTTGTCGTGCGCATCCTTACCGACAATCCATCGGAAGCCGTTTCCTCAATCGGTGAATCGAAGCTCATCGCCTCCATCCATCGCTGGCTGGGCGACACCACGCCGACCACTCCGTTTGGCATTGGCGATGATTGCGCCGTGCTGCCCGCCTCGTCACGCCAACAGCTCGTGACCGTGGATCCCGTGATTTACGGCCGGCACTTCGACGATGCCGTGCCCGCACGCCTCGTCGGCGAAAAACTTCTTAAAAGAAACTTAAGCGACATCGCCGCGATGGGCGGCCGTCCACGCGCCGTCGTGATCGCCCTGGCGCTCGATGCAAAGGTAAACACCGCGTGGCTCGCCGCCTTTTACCGTGGCCTCGCCGCCGCCGCGCACCGTTACGGAGTATCCGTCGTAGGAGGTGACATCGCCCAGCAAACCGGCGGATTTTCCGCCACACTCACCTTGATTGGCGAAGCCTCCGGCGCCCGCGTGCTCACCCGCGACGGCGCAAAGAATGGAGATTGGATCTACGTCACCGGAACGCTCGGAGGAAGTCTGCTCGGCCATCATTATCGATTCACTCCACGACTCGCCGAAGGCCGCTGGCTCGCCGGCCGAAAAGAAGTGCGCTCCATGATGGATCTCAGCGACGGGCTCGCCAAAGACCTCGGCGCGCTCACTCCCGCCAGAACAGTGCCATCGCTCGAAGCCGGCGCCATCCCCGTAAGCACCGCCGCCCGCAAACGGGCCCGAACCTCCGGACGGACCGCGTTGCAACACGCACTGGCCGACGGCGAAGATTACGAACTGCTGTTCACCGTTTCCGCCCGTTCCGATCGCGCTGCATTTGAGTCTGCATGGAAGCGAAAGTTCAAAACCCGTCTGAGTTGCATCGGACGTTTTGCACGCACGGCATCGTCAGATGCCATCAACCTGAAAAGCGTCCACGGTTATGAGCATCTTTGCTAAGCTTCAGGAAGGCGTCATCACCTCTTCGGCCGCCGAGACCCACGCGCTCGCCCGGGAATTCGCGCAGGCGCTTCCGCCTGACACCACCCTCGCCCTTCACGGGGATCTCGGCGTGGGCAAGACCACTTTCGTGCAGGGACTGGCGCACGGTTTCGGCATCCTTGAGGCGGTGACCAGCCCCACGTTTAACATCTTCACGCTCCACCGCGGCCGGCGCACGCTCGTGCACCTCGACGCCTACCGTTTGGAAAACGCGGCGCAGATCGATTCCCTCATGCTCGAGGATTTCCTGACGAGCCCTTGGTGCCTTGCGGTGGAATGGCCGGAAAATATCGCCGCGTGGATTCCCGCCGGCGCTCTTCACCTCGACCTCGGCATCACCCGAGACGAGCGGCACACCATCCGGCTGCGAACATAAAAAAGGCCGCCCCTTCACAGGGACGGCCTTGAAAAAAATCAGCTCGCCGGAGTTTCCGGTTCCGGCGTGGACGGCCCGGGAGCCGAATCCGCCACGGGTTCAGCAGGAGCGGCGGGCGCAGGAGTTTCCACAACAGGCGCCTCGGGGAAATTCTCGGGATCGTGCTCGGAACCTTCGATTTCCTTTTTGCGGGACTCGACAACCGCCGGAGGTGCAAAGATGCGTCCGTCGATGAACTCGGTGACGTAGCCTTCCGACACGAGCCAGCGAAGATCGCCGTTGAGCCGGTTCAGCTTGGCCTGTTGTTCGAGCGTAAGCGCCACCGCCGGCGCGACTGCTTCGGTGGCTGGCGTCTCGCCTTCCGCAGCAGCGGATGCCTCGGCCGGCTTAGGGGCGGCCGGCACCGCGAAGCCGAGGAATTTCTCCGCCAGCTCGCTGGCTTTGATCATCGGATGGGCTTCGATAAACGCAATCAACGCACCGATGGAGTCGGCGAAAACCTGGCCCGGGATGCGGAACTTGCGCTTCACCGCGCACACATAGCTGATGCCCTTCGATCCCTTTTTGAAAATCGTGAAGCCTTCGCGGCGCAGGCGGCCGCGCAGCGCGTTGGCGGTGTCGAGCGGGAAGCGGCGCTGACGTTCAAGCGCACCCTCAAGCGTGCGGCGCAACTCACCCTGCGGCATGGTTTCCAGATTTTTGCCGTGGTAACGCACGGCATCGACGAGACGCACGACCTTGTCGCGCGCCTGCGTGATGAGGTAATTGCGGGCCTCTTCAACAGAGTCGAACGAGGGAGCCGGCACGGTCTCGGGAGCGGTTTCGCCCTCGACGGGCGCAACGGGTTCCTGCGCGGGGGTCAGCTTCCACGTGTAGCGCGTGGCTTTCTTCATCTTCTCCAGCCACTGCGCGATCACCTCGGGTTCGCGCACGGACTCGATGCGACCACGGTAAGCTTCGAAGGAAATCTTGATGTGCGCGGCGTGATGCTGCTGGACGATCTGGTTGTAACGGTGGTAATTCGGCGGTCCGAGCAGTTCGCCCGTAACCATGCACTTGTTGACCACCTGAAAGTTGCCTTTGGGGGCCTCGACCTCGACCTCGGCGACATCGAAGAACTGGCCTAGGTGTTTATCCAAGACGTAGGCGACGGCCGCCGCCTCGTTTTCAAACGGAACACCGTCCGGCACGGCGATGGCAAACGGAGCGGGCTTGGGGGCATCGGCGGCGGCACCCTCGGCAGGCTTGTGCTGGATGACGGCGACGAAACGGTCGTTCTTGCCGATGATCACACGCGCGATTTCAAAAAGCTCGTAGGTGCGGCAGGACGTGCGAATGGCCTTGGCGAGCGCCGAAAATCCCGTGTCTTCGGGATAAAAAGTGACGTTGAAGAAAGGACTGATGTAGGGACCCTGATCGCGCGGAGCGAACCCCCCTTCGCGGGGCCCACCGAAGCGCGGGCCGCCCTGGCCTTCACGGCGGGGACCGCCACCACCACGGAATTCGCCGCGACCTTGATCGTCACGACGCGGACCGCGGGAATCAAAACCGCCCTGACCTTCGCGCGGGGCACCGGAAGACGCCGGCGCATTGCCCTCGCCGCCGGGACCGGCCGGTTTGCGGAAACCACGACGATCACGAGGAGCGCCTGCAGAGCCTCCGCCCGGACCTTCACGACGGGGACGATCGTCACGGCGTGGCTCGCGGCCTCCGTCGGATTTGCCGGAAGGCGAGGCCTTGTCCTGGGTCCATTGGGTGCCAAAGCTGAAGCTTTGGAGCTGGGCCAGATCGATCTTGTTGAAATCTTTGGCCGGTTTGTCGTTTGAGAGCGTCTCGTCCATTAGGAGGCGGTGCGGGAAAAATCCCACGTAAGTGTTTTGTCGAAAGGGCTGTCTGGGAAGCGCAGATGCGCAGCACGACTCTCCACGCAGGCGAAGGAGTAGCAAGCAGTTTCCCGACCGAGGAAAAATGCATTTCGGGGCTTTACACGGTTCCCAAGATTTATCTTAGTCCGCCTTCCCTTCGTTAGACATGCTCGGGTGGTGGAATTGGTAGACACACACGTTTGAGGGGCGTGTGCCGAAAGGCGTAAGGGTTCGAGTCCCTTCCCGAGCACCATTTTAACCCGCGTCCCGCACGCGGGTTTTTGCTTTTTAAACGCCCCCGGGCTCGGATCTCCTGCAACCGGTCGTGAGTTCGCCATTGCCCGCCTCCCCCCGCCCGCCTTCCTAGAAACATGGCCACGCAGATCATGCTCATCCGTCACGGAGAAACCGAATGGTCGATCACCGGCCAGCATACCGGCCGCACCGATCTTCCGCTTACCGCCAACGGTGAACGCCTCGCCTCACTCCTGCGTGAGCCATTGAAGGCCAAGGGGTTTTCGCATGTGCTCACCAGTCCGCTCAAACGCGCCCATCGCACCTGCGAACTCGCCGGCTTCGGCGGCGTGGCGCAAATAGATCCCTTGCTCCAAGAATGGGATTACGGTGCCTATGAAGGTCTCACCACCAAAGAAATCCGCGCGCAACACCCGCAATGGAACGTGTTTCAAGACGGCGCTCCACGCGGGGAATCGGTCGAGCAGATCAGCGAACGCGCCGATCAGATAATCGCTTCTTTACGGGAGCTTGAAGGAACGGTCGCCATATTCTCCCACGGGCACTTCCTGCGCGCCTTGGCGGTGCGCTGGATCGGCCTGCCGATCATTCACGGGCGTCACTTCAGCCTGGAAACCGGCGCGATGTGCATCCTCGGACACGAAAACGCCACCCCGGTTGTTTCCTTGTGGAACGGGGTGGCGCTTCGCTGACCCGTCACACGGGTCACTACGGCGATTCTGCGGCTATCGCACCGGGATCGTCTGCGGCACGAGATTCCAGCCTTCGAGCGTGACAGCCCAGCCACCGGCGGGATGGCCGGCCGGAACCTTGATCGTAACCACGCGCTGCTCGCCCGGAAGCAACGACACATAATTATTGTCGGCGTAGGCAGGCAGGATTCGCCGGCCATCAGACTTTTCGCGCAACGTCAGAAACGTCATCAACGCGACTGATTGCGTCGGGTTCTTCAACTCCACCGTCACGACAGTCTCACCAGTGGACGGCTCGGCTTTGGCTTGTGCGAGGCCGGACAGTTTTACGGCGGGCAATTGATTCATCGCCATGAGGTCCGTCTCGGCCGGCGCCCGCCAGTAGAAGTTATCCGAAAGCAATGCGCCCTGCGCATCCCGAAGCTCCAGTTTCACAAAATCAACGGTGCCGCTGGCCGGTGCAGCGAGCGTGAAGGACGGAGCCGTCGAGTTTGCAGCCACATCCACGGTCGCCTCCTTCGTGGAACCCAACGTGCCGTTGAGCGCGTAGATACGCGCGGTGATCTTCGCGTCGTGCAGCGGCTGGATCGTGGTATTCGCCACGAGCAGCCCGTAATCGGGCAGATTCATCTGCACATGCACGGGTTCGCAGCCCTTGCGCACGCCGTAAAAAGACGCATTCGGCTGATAATCCCAGCCGTATATCTGCCACACCATGCTCGGCCACGACGGATGACTCATCCACAGGAGCCGACCCGAAGTCGGTTTCCACAGAGTGGCGTTCATGCCTTCATACATCGCACGGTAGGAGACGTAGTTGATCATCTGCGCCTTTCGCACGAAATCCTCGAAGCCCGTCGGCTCCCCAAACTGGGCCGTGAGTGCAGCCATGAAAGTCTTCACGTCCATCGCACCCGACGGAACCCAGTCGTGGTAGGCCCACACGTCGTTTATCGGCCAGAGATCCTCCGGTGCCATCATGCCCCTGATCGAATCGGCCGTCAGCGGAGACGGGAGCCCGAGCTCGGTGGTGAACCCCTTGTGCTGAAAATACTCCTCGGGCCGAATGTATTTCCACGGGCCGCTGCCGCTCATGTTGATGGCGATGGACGCCGGTTGATAATAACGCGTGCCATCGCAACGGCGGATGAGTTCGTCCAGCTCCGCGTTGATGCCAGGCGGAGGCACACCCTCGTTGCGTCCGCACCAGATGGCGATCGACGGGTGATTTCTGAAACGCGTGATCGAATCCTTCGCATTGGCGAGCCAGAGCGCGTCATCCTTCGGTTCGACGTTCGCCCACTGCGTCGTGAGCCACAATTCATTAAACACGAGGATGCCGTATTCGTCGCAAAGCTCGAAAAACGTCTCCTCGGTCGACTGTCCGCACCAGTTGCGGATCGTGTTGAAATTCGAATCCCGCTGGAGGCGGAAGTAAGGCTCCAACTGCTCGCGCGACACGCGCTTCATGCCTTCGTCCATGCCGCAGTTTCCACCGCGGATCGCGATGCGCTGGCCGTTCACACGGATTTCTAGAAAACGATCCGTGTCCGTCGAATCCGAGATGCGCAGTCCCGGCAGTTTCGAAGCATCGTCGGCCAGCGTCGGCACCCAGCCCTTCGGCGACTTCACGATGGATTCGTGGTCGTGCTTGATGACCTCCGTCGCGCCGGCGGCCGCCGGCGAAAACTCATACCTCCCTACTTGCTGTCGCGGATCGATCGCGGTCAGCACAAACGACATCTCGCGCATGCCGAAACGCAGTTTTTTCGTGTCCGAAGTTTTACCGTCGGCGCTCTCGAAGGAGAGCGTCAGGTGATAAAGCTCGGGCTTGCCGTAGCCGTTGGGCCACCAGAGACGCGGATGTGCCACCGCAAGTTGGGGAAACTCGCCGGGCGTTAAATGGAACGTCTGCGTGGAATCGGCCGGCAACGTGATTTTTTTCTCCAACGCGACGCCTTCGAAGGTTGCCTTCAACGTTCCGGTCTGCGGCGTCGTCGCCGTGTTTTTGAGCTCAACATTCAACGTCACGTCGGCGCGGGAGCCGACCGGTTCCGGAACGCGTGTGACGACCTGAGGATCTCCCAGACTCACCGCATCGGTCGCCTTCAAAACCACATCCTGCCAGAGGCCAGTCTCGCGGTCGCGGATGCCCGGAATCCAGTCCCATCCCTCGCTGCAAAAAAACGTCGGGCCGTCCCAACACATCGCACCGCCGTTCGGTCCCGCCCCGGCCTTGATGGATTGCTCATGCGAAGTTCCCGGATGTGGAGGCGGCGAGATTTTCACCGCCAGAGCATTCCGCTGCCCCGGCTTGAGCACACGGGAGACATCAAAAATGCCGCGAATAAACGCGCCTTTGATGTCGCCCAGCCGGGCACCGTTCAACCAGACCTCGGCCTCATAATTGATCCCGTTGAATGTGATCGTCGACCGTTTGCCCGCCAGATTTGCCGGTGCAACAAACTCCAATCGATACCAATAGTCCTGACTGCTCAACGTCGTCGGGATGGAAAGATTGTTCAGTCCGAAATAAGGATCAGGATAAACGCCCTGGTCCACCAGCGTGGTCAGCACGGTGCCGGGCACCGTCGCCGCATACCAGCCCTTGGTCTGATAGCCGGGTGCTGAAAGTGCCGCGCCGTCCGCGGAAACCTTCGGCGCTTCGTTCAACTGCCAGGGGCCTGCCAAAATGAGTCCTCCCTCACGATCCAGCACGAGGGTTTTGTCGGAAGGCGGCTTCGGTGCGGCCGGCTTTTGCGGTCCCACTTTGGATTGCGGCAACGAAGCCGGATCCTGATGCACCTCCCCCGCCCGGCTCGTGTTGGCCTTCGGATCCCAGGATTCGGGAGCACCTTTGACGAAAACCAGCTGTTCAAAATGCTGCGGTATACCCGCGAGCTTGCCAATCTCCTCCGCGGACATGGCGCGATCCACGAGCGTAAACCCCGCGATCTTTCCGCCGAAATGACTGCTCGTTCCCCACGAGTTCAGCGGCGCCAGATTGATCTCCGGCTTCGCATCGGCGAGCACCACCGGTTTGGCCGCCATCTCGCGCCCGTCCTTATATAACCGCAGCACGCCGCCGCCGTAAACGGCCGTGAGCATCTGCCATTTGGCGGGCTCAAGTCCCGTGTTCATGAGAACATCGACCGAACCGCCCCAGAAACGCAGCCCGTCGTCCAAATACGCCAGATAACGCTGCGTCCCCTTGGTATTCGCGCCGTCGCCGAAACCGGCGAGCAAGGTTTTGACGGCGGTCGCGCCGTCAGGCTTCACCCAGAAGTTAATGCTCCAATCGGACGCCCCCTTCACCACCGGATCTGATTTTGGTATCGGCTTTTTTATGCCGTAAATGCCTTCACTGATGAATTCGCCGTTGAACGGGCCAAAGCTCGCGGCCTCGGCCGACAGGCAAATGAATATGGAAACCACCACCGCAAACAGGCGGCTGCGAATCAGCGTATGAATCATGAAGAAAATTGAGCTATCAATGTGAACAGAAAGGGGGCGGGCGTCATTCGTCCGCTTGTTTACCGAGGGGGAAACACTTCGAGCTCCTTGATGGAAAATCCGTAGCGCGTAAGCCGGGTCTTGCAGTTGATGCGGACATAGCGCCCCGCTCCGCCAAGATCGCCGCTGACCACCCAGTCGGCCTTCTGATTGTCTCGCACCGCGCGAAGGGTTTTCCAAGTCGTCGCATCATCGGAAACCTCGATGTCGTAATCCTTGGCCGCGGCCGTTTCCCACATGATCCGCACCGTGTCGATTTTCTGAACGGAACCAAGATCAACATAGATCCATTGATCGTCCTTCGAAGCCGACGCCCAGCGGCTCTGCACATCGCCATCCACGGCAGCCTCCGCCAGCTTGCCATCCGCGGTCGACGACACCGAGACAGGACGATTTTTGGCGAGATTCACCGGACGAAAGCGCAGCTTTCCCAACTCAAATGAAACCGCCGTGTTCACGCCGGCTTTGAGCCGTATTACCCGGGCGATCGCCCCCAACGGAGAGGCCGCCAGCGGCGCGTCCGAGGTAATTTTCACGATGCCGTCTCGCTCGATCAAGGTGAGATCCTGATCGATATCGGACCGGATTACACACGAAGCCGTCCGCGCCGCGCGATCCCAGGCAAGGCTCACGAGCGTCGCCCGATTGCGTCCCTTGACCCCTGAAATGGAGCCCTTCTCCAAGCCCTCAGGTAACGCCGGCAAAAACTCAAATCGTCCCGGCTCGGAAGAGACGAGCATCTCCATCATGATTCCCGGGACGGCGTTGCAGGTGTCGGAACAGAAAATCTCGTGCTTGCCGTTGTGGGAGCTGTAAAGGCTCGTGTAGTAAAAATCTTCCTTCATCAGCCGCAGCAATTCGTAGCGCACCAGCTGGTCGTTTTTCGTGACCGCCGCGTTAAATGCGACATGCAATAGGCCGTGCCCCGTGCCAAGCGAGTGTTCGCCTTTTTTGGCCGTGGAAATGCGGGCCGCGTTAAAAAGCACCGGATTGTCCTCTGGCGTGGCTTCGCGATAAGGCCAGGCCACGAGCAGATGACTGGAATGCCGATGCCCGTAGCCGCGATCATCGAGCCCCGGCCATGCCCATTCTTGGACTCCACCATCGGCGTTGATCAGATAAGGCGGCAGCTTGTTCAGAATTTTTGTCCACCGCTCAACACCCTGTCCCGGACCTTGGTCCAAGCCGAGGAGATTGCAGGTTTTGATCAAAGAGCTGAGGCAGAATTTGGCCCCGGAAATATCGAACACCGAATTGTTCACCAGCGAGACGCGCGGATTGGGCGCCGTGGGACCGGAAGGCTGGTTTTCAGGGGACACCGATCCTGCAAAGATATACTTACCGTTCGCATCTTCCTTCACGAGAAAGTCCTCGTAGAACTCGCCCATGCCCTTGAGCAGAGGATAGAGGCGGTCGCGCAGAAACTTCGTATCGCCCGTGATCAGGTAGTGCTCCCAAAACGGATAGAGCAGCCACCCCTCCTCTCCGGTGGCGTATTGGTAAGGATAATAGTCGTTGATCTGCGCCATCAGGCCGGATTGCGGCCCTGGCGAATTGCCGGACGCCACCATGCCGCGGCAACCCAGCAGCTTGCGGGCGTTGATCTGGAAATCGGCGCGCCACGCCTCGTTGATTTTGAAATATCCCTCCATGGCCTCCGGCATGTCGCCGATATTGCCGCCACCAATCTGGAGATTGAGGTTGGCATCCAAATGATAAAAGCCGCCCCACCCTGCGCGGCAGTCGCCATTCCACATTCCAAGCAGATCGGGCGGCGTCTGATCGCTGCTGGCAGAAAGGAAATAATACCGCCCCGCATCAAACAACCGCTCCCACAACGCCGGCACAGGCGCAGCGGACGCCTTTTGCTCGGCGAGCAGTTCCTCATTGGTCTTCGCGCGCTCTTCCGCGGAAGCCCCGAAATCGATTTTCACGCGGTCGTAAATCGGCTCATGCACGGCGACGTGCGCCTTTAAAAGCGTGTCGTAACGGGCCGGCAACGACGCGAGGCCAGTGGGCAGATCCTTCGTGCCCCAGCGATCCTCGCAGTGATCAAAATATTTGGCCGTCCGTGACAGCAGCAGGATCGAACGGGCACCATCGATTTTCAAAACGTCCCCTTCGACACGGCTCGATCCGCCATCAATCACCACGCGCGTAGCTCCTTCATAACCGGCGTCAAGTTTCGGCTTATACTTCGCGTGAATCGCAAGCAGAGCCTGACTCGTGGAAGTCGTGAACTGCATCTCGCGCGGCAAGCCCATCCCGGGATTGGTTCCCAGATGGATCGAGCAGGTCAGCGTTCCCTTGCTCGGAGCGGTGAGCAGCTGGACATCGACGTTGTCTTTGCGGGAGACGAACGCCTTTCGCACCCAGTCCCCGCGATCATCGGTCCACCGCACCGTGATCTCCCCCGTGCGAAAATCGCATGCCCGTGAATAACCGCGAATTTCGCCCGCCGGAGGAATATCGATAAACATTCCATAGCCGGGGTGACGCGAACCGTCGCCGCCACCCTTGTAGTGGGGCGCCTCAGCCGCGAGCTTGTCGGCGGCCATAAAATTCCCCGCCGCACAATTATCGCGGATGAACGCGAGGTCGGCGTCGCTCACTTGATCAAACGAACGCGTCGTGCCTGTCGAAAGATTAAACCCGCGGTCGTTAAAAACGACCGTCTCATTAAGCGGATTGCCCAACACCATGATGCCGATTTCCCCATTGCCCGCCACGAGGGCCTCGGGCCAGCCGGAATAGTCCTTGGGATATTCGTGAGAAAAGCCCCCGCGCTGAGGATTGGGTGCCGCCGGCAGTGACGTGGCGGACAACACCGCACACGGCAAAATGACGGTCAGGGAGCGGGCGAGCAGACCAAGAGGGTTATCCATTTCGATAGGGTTGGGAAAAGACGTGAAATTAAAAAGGGACCGTTGCGCTAAATGCGTAACAATCACTCACCGGCAGCGTCCGCCGTGAAATCCCCCGCATCTTTGCCATGACTCATCGAAGTCGTCTTCGCGGACAACACAGTCGCAGGAAATACGGGGTATAAACGCAGCCGACAAAGCACAGAGGGTAGCCGTTCCCGCCATCTCCGTCCATCCCACAAAAGGGGGATTCCTGATGCTTTATCAGCCGGCCGCAGACGGACTCTATGCACAATTCCCACTTATGAGCGGTGCTTAAGGATCGCTTCGATTCGCGTCCGAACGTGCATTTTTATGCAAATATTCTTCACGTGCGTGCGCACTGTCTCGAGTCCGATTCCCAGCTTCTCGGCAATCTCCTTGTATCGAAACCCCTCGGCCATCAATTCGATCACCTCATGCTCGCGAGGCGACAATCGTTCGTCTTGGGAATTTTCGGCGCGGCTGGGCTGGAAATGCTCCACGACTTTCCGCGCGATGTGGCTGGTAAACGGCGCCCCGCCCGACGACACATCGCGGATGGCCCCATACAACACCTCCGGCTCGCTTGATTTGATCAGGTAGCCACTGGCACCGGCCTTGAGCGCCTGAAAGATGCTTTCCTCGTCCTGATAGATGGTAAGCATCACGATTTCCAGGCCCGGAATGATTTTCTTCAGTGCGGCAACGCACTCGATGCCGGACATTCCCGGGAGCCTGATATCCATCAAGACGACATCTGGAGTCTGCTTCGGTATTTTGGCCAACGCCTCTTCGCCGGACCCGACCGCATACAAGCACTCGATATCGGGGCATCGCTTCAGCATCACAGTCAGCTGCTGCTGAAGTCCCGGATCATCCTCCACGATAACGACCGTCTTACGCATGATTGTATTTTAAATTTTGCGATTATCCACCGTCAACCATGGCGGCAGCGCCACTTGAAATTTCACCGCCGTTCCCGCGCCCGGCCGGCTTTCGATCACGGCATTTCCGCCGACAGCCGCCATGCGCCGGCGCATGTTTTTCAGGCCATTACCCTGCCTGCTTGTCGCTATGTCGAAACCGATGCCGTTATCCGTGATCGTCACTGAAAACACAGGATCGCTCCATGTGAACTGCACAGCCACTTCGGTGCCCTGTGAATACTTCACCGCATTGTGCACCGCCTCTTTAAGCGCCAGGCTGATATTGTGACGGATCTCACTCGTGACCGGCCGCTCCTTGGGAAACTCCGTCATCTTTATGCGACACCGGAGCGCGGCCGGTTCACACAGATTTTCCGTCAATTGACCCAGGTAGTTCACCATCGATTCGAGGCAGTCGTTGGCGGGATCCACCGTCCAAACCGTCTCATACAGCGAAGACACCAGCTTCTTTGTCATACCTGCGATTTTATGAAAATGTGCACGCGCTTCCTCGATGGATATCGTTTCGCTTTCAGCCGTGGAGCTCACCAGTGAGATATGCGTGAGGCCGGCCCCGAGATCGTCATGCAGGTCCCTCGCGATGCGCAACCGTTCCCGTTCGAGGAGATGCTCCTGCTGCAAACGACGCAACTGCCGCTCCATTCTTGTTTTGACGATCTTCCGCCCAACCCAAAACACGGGAATCGCCAGCACACCCGAGAGGCAGGCCACAAACCAGAAGCTCATCCAATACGGCGTGTAGACCACGATCGCCAACGAACGCATCCCGTCCGGCTTCCCCATCACATCGAGCGTGTTCACCACGAACTGGTAACGCCCCTCGGCCGGCACACCGTAGGAGGCAGTCTCACCATCGGCCAAGCCGATGCTATACATCTCGTCCCATTCCAGAATCAAATCATCGCCCGCGTGAGTAGCCGGAAAAAATGAGTCCGCCAGATGCCATTCGGCATGAGCCAGCGGATCCACATCCCAAATCCCCAGAGCATCGTGATCAGCCCCCTTCAATCGGATGGACTGCGCCATTTCCGGATGCGTGCCCTCATGTTTCCAACCGGCCATTTCCCCATCTCGGCCCATGCGTGAAGTGGAAAAAACCGCCGAAGAGCCATCCGGCCGTTTGCGCCGGATGGTCAACCCGTCGAGGATGTAAGTTCCCATGGTGTCCGGAGGTCCGGCCGACGATATGACCAACGCGATTTTTTCCGATCCCGGCGGCGCCACGATTTCTTCTTTTCGATGATCGAGCTGGGCGGCCTCCAGGGAACCATTCCACGACGGGCTGTCGTTGGTCACGTGAAAGGAGTATTTGCCGGTGAGGTTTTCACGTCCGTCGTAAAGCAAGACCATCAGTCCCATGTCGCCGGTGCGTTTCAGCCAGTCTCCATCGACGCCCTCGAATTTATACCTGAACCGCTTCGCCTCCCTGTCCTGACTATCGAGCACGCTGTCGCCGATTCGGAAAACGATGTTCTTGGCGACGACCGGCACGCGCACTTCGCCGTCAACCGGCCGGCAGCTCACTCCGTCCACGAAAACGTGGATCGCCGGCCTTGGTGTCTCCGGAAGGGAATCCGCCCGCACCGGCACGGTGCCGCCGAAACCAAGCGCCACACAAACCGATGAAAAATATCGCAGGGGCATCATCGGATGGGGAGTTCAAATTTCAAACAGGTGCCTTTGCCCGGCCCGCCGGCAAGGCGGATGGTCCCGCCGAGGGTATTCATCCGTTGCCGCATGTTGGCGAGGCCGTGTCCCGCTTGTGCGCGACCCACATCAAAGCCGATGCCGTCATCAGTGATCGTCACCGTCAGCACCGGATCCACCCAATCAATCCGCAGGGTGACTTCCGTTCCCCGTGAATACTTGACGGCATTATGGACGGCCTCTTTCACCGCGAGGCTGAGATTATGACGGACCTCGCTGCTCACCGCCCGATGCTTCGGCACGGTCGCCGCCTTGATCCGGCAGCGTAGTCCTGCCGGCTCACACAGACTCTCCAGAATTTGGATCAGGTGATTGACCATCGATTCCAAGCGGTCGTTTTCCGGATCGACCGTCCAAACCGTCTCATAAAGCGAGGAAACCAGCGTCTTCGTCATGCCCGCGATTTTCTGAAAATGCTCACGCGCCTCCTCAATCGACATCGTTTCGCTCTCCGCCGTCGAACTCACCAGTGAGATATGCGTGAGGCCGGCGCCAAGATCGTCGTGGATATCGCGCGCGATCCTCAGCCGCTCCATCTCCATCAGATGTTCCTGTTTGAGATACTCCATTTGCCGGCGGATTTTCAGTTTCACCAGATGCCGGCCCACGAGCAGCAGGGGCAGCCCTGTCACCAACAGACCGCCCGCCCAAAACCACGGATTGCGCCAGTAAGGACGCGGGATCACGACAGCGATGGATTCCTCGCCCGCCTTGGGTCTGCCCAATTCATCCACCTCGTTGATCCGAAACCGATAACTGCCGACGCGCGGCATGCCGTAGTAGGCGCGGAGCATGTTGCCGCAGCCGATGCTATACATTTCCGTCCATGCCAGCGTCACGGTTTCACCTGGAGTGACCTTGGGCTCCTGTTTTTGGAGCAGATACCACTCGGCGTGAGCGGCAGTGTCGTTGTCCACGATGCCAAGCGCGGTGGTCGACGATGAACCTCCGTCAAGTGCGATGACCTTTGCCATGCTCGCATGCGTGCCATCGCGCCGCCATTCGGACTCCGCGCCCGAACCATCGGCGGCCACTCGATAATGCCCAAGCGGCATGTGAAACAAAAGGGGGGACCCACCTTTCGGGGCATCGCGAAACACCGTCAACTCACCGATGGCATAAATGCCAACCGCCTCCGGCGATCCTGCGGATGACAACACCAACGACAAAGTCCGCGCACGCGCCGGAACCTGAAAAGACTCCGTTCGCCGAACGAATTTTGACTGATCCAGCACGCCGTTCCATCCCGGGCTTTCGCCGGTGGCAGGGAAATATTTTCGGCCCAACAACGCGTGGTTTTCATCATAAAAGTAAACCACCAGCCCCATGTCCGTGGTCCGCTGAACCCAGTCGTGATCGACCCCTTGCAACTGGTATCGCAGGCGCAGGGTATGCGGGTTTTTCGCATTCCACAGCGGTTCCCCGACCTCAAAGCTCAGGCTCTTCGCATCCGTCGGGATCGTAACGGAACCGCCTGAAGAAACAACCGTCGCCCCATCAACCAAAACACGTATAGCCGGAAGATTCGATTTGCCGGCAGCCGCTGCGATCACCCTGAAAAAAACAAAAACGACCAGCACCGCCAAGAGTCCACGGCTTGAGTATATTTTGGGTTGGCTGGGCATGCCGTCGGGTTTCACACGTCTGCACCAAAGAGAAGCTGCGGGGCAGACATGATGCCTAGGCCTGAAACCATGAGAAAACCATGCATTTTATGCCGCCACAGGCCCCGTCGAAGAACAAAAACAGCCTCCTGGCGGCTGTGCGAATAACGACTCAACTTTAAAACCCGAATATCGTGAGCAGCTCTTCAAGAACGGTCCCCACTCCCACCACGCTTACGTCTCCAGACAGCCGCCCCCAAACAGCCTGCCGCAAAAACGGCCACATATGATGAGGGCTCGGGAATCGAGCTCATCCCCACGACATCTGCAAACGTGGTGCCGATGCGCAATTCGTCCAAGGTGCTCGTCGTCGCACCTTCCAGTCGGATGCGATCAAAGATGAAGCTCGCCGCGACCGACGAAGTGCTGGAACTGATGATCGACGACGTGTGATCGGGTGCCGTCGCACTAATCGTGGGGTCCAAGTAGAGATACAGGTTGGTATGGGTGGCATCGACATAGTTGATCTCCATCACTAAAAGCTGCGCGGTCGAAGTCGTGTCTACGCTCACACCGGAGCTTGTGTAGCCACCTCCACCGACGCCTGTTGACCTATAGATGGAATAAGTCGTCGAAGCGGCCGATCCCGTGTAAGTGTCGCCAAACGAAAACAACTCAGTCGTTCCGCTGAATAAAGTCACATCGCCAAAACTGGCCGCCGATTGGCTGAGCAAGACGGATATGTAAACACTGGTCCCAATGGTCGAGTTCGTCGAAGCACTCAACGTCCTGAAAATCTTACTGGTGCCCGAACTGGAAAAGATCGCGTTTCCGCCGGTGGTCAGACCCGAATACGTCAGCCCCGATGAAGCCACCGTAAAACTGCCGCCGCCACCCGTGTTATTGGCGCCCCACGCATCAGACCACCCGCTGCCGCCATTTTGAGTGCTTAGACCGCCCGTATAATTAAATCCGTCGTATGTCAGGAGCGTGGCTTGCGCTTGCGGGCACAAACCGGCCAAAGCAAACAAACCCAGCGACACCGACTGCAGACAAACACGGAAACTTTTCATAATCGTTCTCATGGTGGGGCGTTTTTGGATCTTCCGCTAAATCACGGATGATGTCCCACTATAAGGATTTCTCCCCGTCCCCACTATCCCATAAAAAGGGGATGCATCCCCAGGTTTGAAGTGTGTTTCCGGCAGCCCCGTAATTTCCGCAATCGCGACGACGGAGGCATCCCGCGCTATCAGTCGGCCGGATTGTCCATCAGTATTCGTAGTTCTTTCGGATGCACGTCCGTGGTTTTCCCGAAAACCATGAATCTGATTTCCTCGGACTGACTTTTGGCCGGTTTCGCTTTCACCAAAACCTTGAGCACCGCTTTTCCTCCCGATTTGGCCGCCACCACTTTGAATGTGTAAACTGTGCACGAACAAGGAAACAGCAGACTGTCCACCGTCACCGGTTTCCCGTCCCTATCAGTGCCGGGAATGAATTTATACTCCGCCTCGTAACCATCTTTCACGGCAGTCGCCAGACCCACCTCATCATCCCATTTCCAATCGGACGCCTTTAGAATGGGGGATGCTCCCAGCATCAGCAGCCCGGCCAACAACGGAATAGAGCGGCGACACCAGCGACTCCCAATGCCATGGACCCTAGTTATGATGTGCATGAAATGCATCGATGGTTGGAGAGGTTGAGCCGCCGAACAAAAATAGAAAAGCGCAGAGCTGTTATCCGGCTCTGCGCTTTGGGTTGAATGCCTGAAAATCAGGCGCCGATCAGGGCTGACCAAAGTCAGTCACAAGAGTGGCCGAACCATGCTGGCCCTTATCCCAGTCGTTGGCCGTGCTCCAAACCTGCCCCGCCACGGTGGCGGCCCTGAGCACAGGCGTAACGCCCAATTGAGTCGTCTCCATGGAAACGCGAATCCGAATCTGGGCGCCCGCCGGCAAGCCGGAGAGCGGGTAGGTCTGCGTGCCGGGGCGCAGGGTGATGGCACTCGTGGAGCCGAGGGTCTTGCCGTCTTGAGAGCCCACGTCGACAGTGACCTTGATCGAGGTTCCTTGGGGAATCTCGGATGCGATCACGATGGAGTTGGCCGGGCCGGAAAGCGACCGCCAGTCACTGGTATAAGAGGTCGAACACAGGCCGCCGGGTCCATTTGCAACCAAGTGCCGGATGAGGGCGGACGGCATGCAGCTCTGAGCCACAAAAACTTCGCCCAAGGCGTAGTCGCCATGCGTGAGAATAGGCGCGTCGCCGATGATTTCCAGCGGGCCGGTGTAGGGCTTCTGCTTGGAGCTCTTGTCGAGCACACCATTGAGGTAGAGGTTACCCTTCTTCTCGGACATGTCGTAGGTGTAGGTGAGATTCACCCACGTGTTCAGCGGCACTTCCTTGCCTCCGCCAATGTCACTGCCGAAGAAGCCGAGCTTCATTTTTTTGCCGTCGACGCCGGCGTGCAACACGGTGCCGGTGGTGTCTTGGTCGGCCCCCATGGGAGCCTGACCGCCGAACAGGGCGATCTGGTTCTTAGGGCTAAGCTTGTTGATCTTCACCCAGGCGGAGAGCGTGAAGGACTTGCGGTAGATGTCGGCATTGCCGGCTTCGATCCCAAGACCGGAGTCGGCAAGCTGAAGCGCTTTGCTGCCCGTGGCACGACCATCGACCCACACCGGATTGCCGCGCACGTGAAGCGCCTGACCGGTGATTTCATTTTTCACCGATGCTCCATGCCCTTCGTTCAACTTGAGGTAAATCAACGGGCTCTTAACTGCGAGGGCCAGGCCTGAGTTCACGACGATCTGCTGCTCGGAGAGATCGTTGATCTGAATGCGATGCAGGCCGCCGACAGAGAAGGTATGCGTAAGGATGACCTTGCGGGCTTCGCCTGAATCGAGCTTGAGCGGCTGAGGAGTGCCGGAAACCTGGCCGTCAACCTTAAGGGTCAGGGATCCCTCGTAGAGAGCGCCGCCGACATTGCGGGCCTCGGCGGTGATTTGCAGGGTGCCATTGTCGTCGACGCGAATGCGTGTGCCCTTGAACTCGATACGCGCGGGCGAGGCCTGCACGTCGATGGGGCGGGAGATCATCTGCTTGCCGGCGATCAGGTTCAGATCGCCTGCCTTGTAGATCGTGGGGGTGAAGGTGTGAGTCTTGGTTTCGCCGGGGTTCAGCTCAAAACTCCATTCACCGAGCTCGAAGTTCGAGAAAAGCTTCACGGTAGTCACGTCGGTGAGGTTACCGTTGTTGGTGACGGTCACCTTGACGGGGAAAGGCTCGCCGCTGCCGGCGCGCGCGGGCGCTTCCAACGTGTAGTTGAAATCGGCCGCGTAAGCGCGGGTCTCGGTGAACTCGCCGGTCACACCTTCGTTGGCGTTGGCATAGCCGATGCGGGCCTTGGCGTCGTCATTGCCATTGGACAAAGCCGGGCAAACGCCGCCCACGTGGATGCGGAAGGCGCCCACTTCGACCCGGCGAATCATATCGGGATCGAGCAGCGAAAGCTGATAGGGTGTGAGCTGAAAGGAGACCGTCTTCTTCTCGCCTTTTTTAAGGGACACTCGCTGGAAGCCCTGCAGATCACACACACGCGTGCGGACGGAGGCGAAGCAGTCGGTGATGTAGAGCTGCGCGACTTCGTCACCGTCGCGATTGCCGGTGTTTTCGATATCGGCGGTCACGGTGACGTAGCCGGGATTGTCAGCCTTCGGGGTGATCTGGATGTTGGAGTAGCGGAACTGGGTGTAGCTCAGACCGTATCCGAAACGATACTGCGGCGTGGCAGGCATGTCGTAATAATCGTAACGACGGCCGGACGTGTAGTAATCGTAGTTAAGCGGCAGCTGGCCGGGATGACGGGGCCAGGTGACGGGCAAGTGTCCAGAAGGATTGGCGTCACCGAAGAGAAGATCAGCCGTGGCGTTGCCACCTTCCTGACCGGGATACCAAGTGACGAGAATAGCGGGTATGTTGTCCGCTTCCCACGCGAGCGTGATCGGCTTGCCGTTCACAAGGACGAGCACCACAGGCTTGCCGGCGGCGTAGACTGCTTTGATGAGTTCGCGCTGGGCGCCGGGAAAATCGAGGGTGGCGCCGTCGCGGTTTTCACCGGTGGTGGATTCGCCGCCATTAGGAATATTGGCGGAGCGGTCGCCGACCACGAGCACCACGACATCAGCCTGCTTCGCGGCCGCGACGGCCTCGGCAAACTTAGAAGTGTCAGTCGATACTTGGCTCGGGAGACCTTCGGCGTAGATCACATGCGTGCCGGCGGAGACATGATTTTTGATACCGGTGAGGACGGTCACCAACTGGCCGGGGGTTGACTTGGCCGAGTAATCGCCGGTCTGCGCATGATCGGCATTCGGCCCGATCACGGCGATGGTGCGGATGTTTTTATTGAGAGGCAGAAGATTGTTGTCGTTCTTCAGCAGCACCGAACCTTCAACCGCGACCTTGCGTGCGAGGGCGCGCGAAGCCGGCGTGTTGTATTCAGGAAGCGTGTTCCAATTCATGTTGCTGGAGCCCGGATGTTCAAAAAGCCCCAGACGGAATTTATTGCGAAGCGAGGGACGGAGCGTCGCATCGACCTCGGCTTCCGTCACCAAACCTTGCGCAAGCGCATCCGCCAAGCCGGTGCGGTAAGCCTGACCGCACTCCATGTTGACGCCGGCGCGAATGCCGATGGCGGCGGCCTCGGCGACTGTCTGCACGATGGCGTGCTTGCGCACAAAGTGCTCGATGCCGCTGCAGTCGGAAACGACTTCACCGTCAAAGCCCCATTCTTGGCGCAGGATTTTTTGAAGCAAAGTCGTCGAGGCGTTGTCAGGCACGCCGTCCCAAACGCCATAGGCGGCCATGATGCCGTGGGCATGGGCCTCTTCGATGGCGGCACGGAACGACGGCAGGTGGATCTCTTCCATCGTGCGATCAGAGAGGCCGTAGTCGTTGCTGTCGCGGCCGCCAACCGGCTGGCCGTGACCGGCGAAATGCTTGGGAACAGCCATCATGCCTTCGCCTTGAAAGGCTTCGATCCAGGACACGCCCATGCGGGAAACCAGATAGGGAGACTCACCGTAGGTTTCCTCCACGCGACCCCAGCGGACATCGCGGGCGACGTCCAACACTGGCGACCAGGAGCCGCGGATACCGGCAGCCTTGCTCTCGACGGCAGTCTGCTTGCCGATTTCACCCACCGATGCGAGGTCGAACGACGAGGCCATGTTGATGGCATGCGGAAAAATTGTTGAGCCGGTCGCATAGGACTGGCCGTGCAGACCTTCCGTCTTCAGAAGCGGCGGCACTTTTAAACGGTCGATTCCGCGAGAGCCCCAGTCGTCGGAGATCTGGGAGATTTTTTCATCGATCGTCATGCGCGGCAGCAGATCGTCGATACGCTGCTCGATCGGCAGCTGCGGATTCAGATAAGGAGGCGTCGCATCGGCGGCCGAGGCTGTATGCGCGAGGCCGAATACGGCCAGAAGCGCACCGCCGGCAAACGAGAGACGGATGGGCACGGGATTAGGTAGGGTCGACATGGTAAAAGGAGTTTTCAGGGGCGGAAAACCGTCGGCCTCGTCCACGAGGTCGGCAAAGGGTCAACATTCTTAATTAAGAGTGCTACCATCACCGGCCAACACGGGCAACACGGCAGACGTTCGACTTCAAGGGTGCCTACCGAGAGGCGATGATCAACTTTCGTGTATCCCTAAAAACGTGGACACACTGCGTCACCGCCCCGACTCCATCCACTCGAACGCTAGCGCTCCGGCACCGGCTGTTTGTCTGTGCGGAAGGGACTGGCAGGCAGACCGTCGGAGTTGACCAGATTGGGATGCAACGGAGTGGGTGCCCACGCATAGCGCACGGTGGCCGGCTTGGCGACCGACGGAGCGGAGAGGCGCACATAATCGCCCTTCAGCTCGGCGTTAGCCGGAACATATTTTCCATCCTCACCGGCGATTTCGAAAAGGCGCAGCGGCTGGCCATCACTGCTCTTCATCGACGCGGAACCGGGGTCGAATTGGAGGATGATATACTTGCCGTCGATGCGCGTGGATTTGAGCAAGGGACCGTGCCAGGAGACATTCTGGCCGTATTCCTTGGCCAGCGCGAGAAACGCCAGGCGGCGGCCGATCTCGGTCTTCTCGTAGGGATGGAGATTGGTGCCGTCGTTCAGATCAAAGGTCGTGACAAAGCCGCTGTCGGGAAGCTCCTTCGCGATACCCTCCTCGGCCTCGCGCATAAAGGGCCAGAAATCGCCGTCGCCGGGAATGCGCGAGGGCAATTGCACGATGTAGATCGGGAAATCGCCCAGCTTCGGATTGTGGGCCGCCTTGGCCCAGTTGGCCCGCCAGTCCTTGGTCATCGCGATGACGAAATCCTTGTAGACCTTCACCCAATCATGCTTCGCGTCCCATTCCCCCTGATACCAAATGGCGCCGCGCACCGAGACCGGCTGTAACGGCGCAGTCATGCCATTGTAGAAACCCGACGGGCGACGCGACCACTTGGCGCCGACAAACTCGCCCGGCTTCTTGATGCTGTCGGGAAGCTTTTCATGGCGGGACTTATATTCCGCCACGTTGGTTTCGTAGTCCTTCATCTCCTGATCGCGGGCCGCCTGTTTCTCCGGCGTCCAGCCGCGCATGACTCCCGTCCACCACTCGCGCAGGTAGGCCGCGGATGGGTCCTTGTCGCGGACCTCGTTGGAAGCCCATGAATAGGCGTTGGTCGCGCCAACCGAGCAACGGATCAATCCCAACGGCACGCCCGGCTCGCGCTGATGGAGCTCTTCGGCAAAAAAGAAAAGCACGGCGCTAAATCCCATGACATTGGGCGTGGTTGCATCCTTCCACTGCCCCTGCACGGCCTCGACCGGCTCGTCGGCGACCACCGTCTCCACTTTGAAAAGGCGGATGCCATCGTATTGGCCGGGCTTGGACGCCTTGATACGCTCGGCGCCATCGGTGCCGCTCACACTGAAATCCATATTCGACTGACCGGTGCCCAGCCACACGTCACCCACCAACACATCCGACACGGTGACTTCGTTCGTTCCGCGCACTGTGAGCGTAGCCGGAGTCAAGGAGACCGCCAGCGGCGAAAGCTCCACCATCCACTTGCCATCCGCGCCGGCGGAGGTCGTCTTTGTCTCGGCGCCAAAAACGACCGAGACTTTTTCACCGGGGGACGCCTTTCCCCACACCGGCACCGGCCGCTCCCGCTGCAGCACCATGTGGTCGCCAAAAAGCGGATTGAGGCTCACTTCGGCGGACGAAGAGAGGCAGAAAAACAAACTCGCGAAAAACGCGACGTGACTGAGGCGGGGGATGGTGGCCATACGGGGTTTGAAAGGAGTAGAGATGTAGCCGGAACATCAAAACACGGCGGAGAATCAGCCAATTCCGCGGCTCCACTCCACTCAAGGAAAACCATGGCTCCGTCCCAATGTAATCTCGTGTCCACAGAATCGATCTATATCTATCATAAAATAACAATTGCTCTCATATTAAATACGGGAAACTTTCCCTGACTCGCTTCGCCGCCCTCGTCTTTATCCCCGATCGCAAAAGTTCTAAGCATTGCCACGATTGAGACTTCTGCATCCCTGAGCCTGCCCCTATTTAAACCCCATGCCCGCCCGTTTTCCCCCTCTCCTTCTCTTGACCGCACTTGCCGCCTCACTCCCGGCAGCCGAAAAAACTCCCGTCGATTATGTCGATCCGATGATCGGCACCGGTGCGCATGGCAAAACCTTTCCCGGCGCGACCACCCCTGGCGGCATGGTCCAGCTGAGTCCCGACACCATCACCGGCGGCGACAACGGCTCCGGCTACCGCTACCGCGACACGACGATCCAAGGGTTCAGCTTCACCCACATGAGCGGCATCGGCTGGTATGGCGATCTGGGAAACTTTCTCGTGATGCCCACGACCGGTCCGCTCAAAACCTGGTATGGCGAGACCAACAAGCCTGGCAGCGGCTATCTCTCAGCCTTCTCTCATAAGACGGAAATCGCCCAGGCCGGCTACTATGCCGTCACGCTCGCCGATACCGATATCCACGTCGAAGCCACCGCCACGCCCCGCACTGGCATCCTTCGCTTTACCTTTCCGCAAAACAACCAGTCTCGCATTCAAATCGACCTCGCCCGCCGCGTCGGCGGCACCTCGTTGCACCAATCCGTCGAAGTCGTCGGCCCCAACGCCATCGAAGGCTTCATCGAATGCACGCCGGACGGCGGCGGTTGGGGCCACGGCGGAGGACATCCGAACTACACCGTTTATTTTCACGCCGAATTCAGCAAGCCGCTTGAAAAATACGGCATCTGGAGCGCCGCCATTCCGTCCGGCCCGCACCGTGACTCGCTCGAAAAGACGGCATTCATCGATGCCTGCAAAAACGCCGAGGTCATGCCCATGCTCAAAAAAGCCGACGGCCGTCACCTCGGTTTTTACACCGAGTTTCCCACCGCCGCCAACGAGCAGGTGCTGATGAAAGTCGGCCTCTCCTACGTCAGCGTTGAGGGCGCCCGCAACAACCTGAAAGCGGAACTTCCCGGCGGCAACTTCGATCAAGTCCGCCAACAGGCGCGCCAGCTTTGGGAAACCGAACTCTCCCGCATGACCGTCGCCGGCGGCACCGAAGACCAGAAGTCCGCTTTCTACACCGCGCTCTACCACACGTTGATTGACCCGCGTATTTTCGCCGACGCCAACGGCGACTACCCCGGCGGCGACGGAAAGACCCACCAGACGAAAACCTTCACCAAGCGCACCATTTTCAGCGGCTGGGACGTCTATCGCAGCGCCTTTCCCCTGCTCACCATCATCGCGCCCGAAACCATCAACGACATGATCAACTCCTTCGTTGAACTCGCCGAGCAAAACGGCCGCGGCTACTATGACCGCTGGGAATTTTTAAACGCCTACTCCGGCTGCATGAACGGCAGCCCCGCCGTCGTCGTCATCAACGACGCCTGGCAAAAAGGCATCCGCAACTACGACGCCGCCAAGGCGGTGCAGTTCGCCGACAAAACCTGCGAGGTCGTCGGCAAGGATCGCAACGCAACCTACGGCCTCTCCCAAACCATGGAGAACCGCAACGCCGAGTGGAACGCCGCCCAGCTCGCCGCCTCCGTCGGCCAAAAAGACATCGCCGCCAAATGGGCCCGAAGCGCCGCCGGCTACCGCGACAACTTCGATCCCGAGGTGCCCTGGACTTACGATGAAAAAGGCACCAAGCAAAACCCGGCGTGGAAAGGCTGGTTTCGCGCCCGCGACAAAAACGGCGCCTTCACGCCGTGGCTCGGCCTCGAAACCGAAAAAAACTGCCAGGAATGCAGCGTCTACCAACAAGGCTGGCTCGTCCCCTACGATGTGCCTGGCCTGATCCAGCTTCTCGGCGGGCGTGAGGCATTCATCGCCAAGCTCGAAGACTTCTTCGACCGCACGCCCGACCTGACCAAGTGGAACCCCTACTACAACCAGCCGAACGAGCCGGTTCATCTGATTCCCTTCCTGTTCAACCGCGCCGGCGCCCCTTGGTTGACCCAAAAGTGGGTGCGTAAAATCAGCGCCACCTACAAAGCCGGCCCCGAGGGATTGTGCGGCGACGAGGACGTCGGGCAGATGTCCGCCTGGTTTATTCTCGCCGCCAGCGGCTTCCACCCCGCCTGCCCCGGAGATCCGCGCTATGAGCTCTTCAGCCCGCTCTTCGACCGCATCACCATACGCCTCGACAAAAAATACGCCCAAGGAGGCACCTTCACCATCACGGCCAAAAACAACTCGCCCGAAAACATCTACATCCAGTCAGCCACGCTCAACGGCCGCCCCCTTGATCGCTGCTGGCTCACCCATGCCGAAATCACCGCCGGCGGTTCACTCGAATTGGTGATGGGTCTCCAGCCGAACAAGGGCTGGGGACTCTCTGCACGATAAAAGTCGATACACCCGTATCCACGAAAGCAACGTGTCCACGAAAACGTAAATAACTTGCACGCAAGCAAATTGATGCCAACGCACATGATCCACGGAATGATCAAAAGACTCACCATTCATGATGTGGCCAAAGAAGCAGGGTGCTCCATCGCAACGGTCTCGCTGGTGCTCAACAACTCCGGCCGCATCGGGCCGGACACCCGTCATCGGGTGACCGAAATCATCAAGACGCTCGGCTACCAGCCCAACACTTCCGGAAGGAATCTACGTCTCCAGCGCACAGATACGATCGGACTGATGTTCAATCCTTCACCCTCCAAGATCTTCAAAAATATTTTCTACATCGATATGATGGAGGGCCTGGAAGAAAAACTCTGCCAGCGCGGATTCAGTCTTTTGCTGGGCAGCGGACGCGAGGAACTGGCACGGGATAATCTCCCCAAATTTATGCGCACCGGCGCAGTCGACGCCCTCATTCTCATGGGCCATTTTCCGGAAAACACCCTGGACGTTCTGCTTCGCACGCGCACCCCCGTCCTCTTGCTCGATTCCCTTCATCCGCACAAGGAGGTGGATTGCCTCACGAGCGATGGCTTTAGCGGAGCCTCCCAGGCAGTCGATCACCTGGTTTCAATCGGCCACACGCGCATCGCCATGCTTTCCTACGACATTCTGGAATACCATAATGTCATGACTCGTATCGACGGTTTCCGCACGGCGATCAAACGCCACGGACTCGACGCACGAATCAATCCTGTCGTCCACGATTTCGCGATCAACGAAGACCTTCCCGCCAAAATCGACGCCATGCTTGCGGATCCCGAAGGTCCGACCGCGTTTATCTGCGTCAACGACACCCTTGCGGTCTATGTGACCGACTACCTAATGGATCGCGGCGTCAATGTGCCGGAGCATGTAAGCGTCATCGGTTTCGACGACGATACGATAGCGCGCACTCATCAACCACCGTTGACCACTGTCCGGATCGACAGTTTTTTCCTTGGGGCAAAAGCCTCCGAACTCGTGATAGAACGGCTGAAAGCCCCACAAGAGCCTGTGCGCAAAATAATCGTTCCCGTGGAACTGATCGTCCGTGAGTCGACCGGAGCACCTCCGGCTATCCGTCCGGTCTGGCCACGGAAGTAAGAGCGCTTCAAGCAGCTGAGGATTGAGAACGGCACCCGGTTTGCCCTCCCTCCTTTCGTCCGACCGACGGTTGGCGCAACAGAACATGGAGGGATTCTTTAAAATGGAATATATCATTTAAATTCTTCCAAAATATTCCATTGGTTGTTTCGTTTTAATCCCGTCCCTCTTGGCTCTTTCGAGTCCCGACACCTCGCAGGATTATCCCTCTTGATACCCCGAAACAGAATCCGAACCAACCCTCACGGGTAAAGTCTTACCAACAACCATGAAACTCCCATTCCGTCATCTACCCTTGCTGGGCCTTGTAATTGGACTGTTGTCCGTAACGGCCGTATCAATTCATGCCGCTGAAACTTCGCCTCTGCGCGTTGCCTGCGTCGGTGATAGCATCACGGCGGGCGTCGGCGCATCAAACATCGGCTTCGAATCCTACCCTGCCCAGCTGGGACGCATGCTCGGCGACGGCTGGAAAGTGGGCAACTTCGGCAACAGCGGCTCCACCTTGCTCAATCAAGGCGACAAGCCCTACCAAAAGCAGGATTCGTTCACCAAGGCGCTGGCTTTCAACCCCAACGTCGTCGTCATCATGCTCGGCACGAATGATACGAAGCCCCAAAATTGGAAATTCAAGGCTCAGTTTGTGGCCGACTACAAGGACCTGATCGGGAAATTCAAAACCCTCGAGACCAAGCCCCGCATTTTCATCTGCCATCCGCCACTCGTCCCCGGCAAAGGCAACTACGGCATCAACGAAGAAGGTGTGCTGGCGGAAATTCCGCTGATCGACGGCATCGCCAAGGACGAATCAGTCACCGTCGTCGACGTCCACGGCGCCTTCGCGGGCAAAGACACCTTGTTCCCCGATCGCGTCCACCCGAGCACCGCCGGGCACGAAGTGCTTGCCCGCACTGTCTTCAAGGCCATCACCGGAAAAGAATTCAAAGGCACGATCCCGTCCACCGTCTTGTCCTCTTGGGAAGGATACCAGCGCATGGACTTTGTCGTGGATACCCGCAGCTGCCTGCTCGTCGCCCCGAAAACTCCCCTGCCCGGAAAACCCTGGATCTGGCGCACGGAATTTTTCGGCGCGTTTCCCTCGGTCGACAAGGCGCTTTTGGCCAAGGGCTATTACGTCGCCTACATGGACGTGCACGACATGTATGGCGCTCCGGTCGCCCTCAACCACATGGACAAGTTCTACGACTACCTGACGAAAACCTACGGTCTCTCGCCGAAAACCGTCCCCGAGGGTTTCAGCCGCGGCGGCCTCTATGCCTTCAACTGGACGGCGCGCAATCCCACCAAGGTTGCCTCCATCTACGTCGATGCCCCCGTGTGTGATTTCAAGAGCTGGCCGGCGTGCAAAGGCAAAAGCAAGGGGAACTCCCCTGCCGACTGGGAACGTTGCAAGAAAGTCTACGGGTTCACCTCCGATGAACAGGCTCTCGCCTACCCGCTCAATCCCATCGACAACCTGAAGCCGATCGCCACCGCAAAAATCCCCATTATCGCCGTGGTTGGCGGAGCCGACGACCTTGTTCCGATGGATGAAAACATCGACATCGTCGAAGCCCGCTACAAGCAGCTCGGCGGAGAGATCAAAGTCATCGTCAAACCCGGCGTCGGCCATCATCCACACAGCCTGAGCGATCCTACTCCCGTCGTGGATTTCATCCTCGGGCATCGCTGAGGATTGCATCCACCCGCCGGCTTGGGTTTCATCGCTTTTTCTTGGCAACGTTCCGGGCGGATATCCCGCCGCGCGGAGCATCCCGTTGTCGCAGTGCCAACCCAAGCGCCCGGTGACGCCGGCGCTTACCCCAACCAGACATGAAATCATCCAGCCGCTCCCTTCGATCGCTCGGCGCCGCCCTGGCGCTGACCCTGAGCTTCACACTGTCCGCCGTGGCGGAAGTGCGCCTACCCAATGTATTCTCCGACCACATGGTCCTGCAGCGCGACATGCCCATTCCCGTGTGGGGCTGGGCTGATCCGGGAGAATTGGTAACCATCAAACTCGCGCAAAGCACCGCCACCGCGACCGCCGATGCTCATGGCGAATGGCGGACCATCCTGCCCAAACAATCGGCCGGCGGCCCCTTCACCCTCACCGCCAGCGGCAGCTCTACGGTCACCCGTGAAGATGTTTTGATCGGCGAAGTCTGGCTGTGCTCTGGCCAGTCCAACATGGAATTCGGCATAAAAATGGGCAACGACGCGGCCGCCGAAGTCGCCGCCGCTTCACACCCGCAAATCCGCCTCCTACTCGTCGCCAAAAAGAACATGGCCCTGCCCCAACCCGATGTCGTCGGCTCGTGGGCGGTCTGTTCGCCCGAAACCATCGTGCAAGGTGGCTGGGGTGGCTTTTCCGCGGCGGCCTATTTCTTCGCGCGTGAAATCAACGCCAAACTCAACGTCCCCGTCGGCGTGATCGAGTCTTCGTGGGGAGGCACGCGCATCGAACCGTGGACTCCCCCGGTGGGTTTCGCCGGCGTGCCGGCGCTCGCCGACATTTCGGAGCGCGTGCAGATGGGACTCCCCTCCTCGCCCGTCCACCAACAAGCCTTGTCCAAGGTCATCACCGAAACTGAAGCCTGGCAAAAAGCCGCCCGCGAATCACTCACCGCCGGCACTCCGCCTCCTTCCGCGCCCACGTTTCCCGCCGACCTCTGGGCGCAGTCCGGCTACCAAAGCCCTTCCGCCCTCTACAATGGCATGATCCACGGTCTCGTGCCCTATGCCATCCGCGGCGCCCTCTGGTATCAGGGCGAGTCCAACCACACCGAAGGCGCACTCTACACCGAGAAAATGAAGGCTCTCATCGGCGGTTGGCGTCAGCTTTGGCAGGAAGGCCCCTTCCCATTCTACTTCGTGCAGATCGCGCCCTACCGCTACGGCAACGAAAATTCCGACATTCTCCCCGTCTTCTGGGAAGCCCAGGCCGCCGCGCTTAATATCCCGAACACCGGCATGGCCGTGACCAACGACATCGGCAACGTGAACGACATTCACCCGAAGAATAAGCAGGACGTCGGTCACCGCCTCGCGTTGCTCGCCCTCGCCGGCACCTACGGACAGAAAAACCTCGTTTCAAGCGGCCCCATTTTAAAAGCCTTGAAAATCGAAGACGGAAAACTGCGTGTCATATTTGATTCGGCCGGCGACGGACTCTCCAGCCGCGATGGCAAACCGCTCTCCAATTTCGAAATCATCGACGCAGACAAAGGCGGCTTCGTGCCCGCCCAGGCCGTGATCGAGGGCAACAGCGTAGTCCTCTCCTCGCCGGATGCTCCCCACCCCGTCGCCGTCCGCTTCGCTTGGGACAAACTCGCCGAGCCCAACCTCACGAACAGCGCCGGCCTGCCCGCCTCCGCCTTCCGAGCCGGCGAAGTGCCGGTGCACAACACCGTGGATCTGCCCGAAGCCCAAGGCTTCCAGCTCGTCTATGATTTGGATCTCCACAAGGCCGGCGCGACCATCAGCTACGACACCGACAATCACGCCAAGATCACCGGCACCGTTGATCGCATCGCCTACTTCATCGAGCTGGGTTCAAACGCCGGCGACGCGAAGTATCTGTTCGTTTCGATGGACCCCTTCACCACCGATCTTTCCAAGATCGGCGTGCCCACCGCCGAGTCGCACGCCCACTTCCAGCAGAACGTCACCAATCTCGTCGTCGCCACCAACGTAACCGGCATCGCCTCCGGCGCGCGCAAGGAAGGCAACATCGAGTTCTGGCCCGGCAATTACACGGCCGCCAACGGAGCCAACGTCCCCGGTGCTTCGTCCAGCGCCTACGATTTCGGTGATCAACCCAGCGGAGACGCCCCCGGCTACGGCTCCATGCAGGTGCATGACTTCGCTGCCAAACAAACGCTCTTCGCCTTCAACGACTGGCGCATGGGCGCACAGGCCGACCTCGGCATCGGCAGCGCTCCGGCCGGTAACCCCGACTGGACCTTCGCCCGCAACGGCGCCGGATACACGATCAAGCGCCTCCGCGTGCTCGTGCACACGCACTGATCCACGTCCGCACCGATTCGATCCATGGCGCCCCGCTTGAGCACATCGGCCACATACCGACACACACTCAGGCGCGGGCGCCTCTTTTTCGCGTCCGCGCACCTCGTCGCTTGTCTCGCTTTACAGCTTTTCATGTCCACTCCCCGTCTCTCCCAACTCATGATGCGCACCGCGCTTTGTCTGTCCGGATTTCTGGCTTGGGCGGTCCCGACCGCCTTGCCCGCGACCTACGTAGTTGCACCCGACGGGGCCGACTCCAATCCCGGCACGTTGCAGCGTCCGTTTGCCACGCTTCAGCGCGCTCAGGAAGCCGTGCGCCAGACGAAGGGCACGGTTTTGCTGCGCGGCGGCACCTACTACCTGTCGCAACCACTTGTGCTCACCGCCCGTGATTCAGGCACGAGGGAAGCACCCGTCGTTTATCAAGCCTACGAAAACGAAAAGCCGGTGATCAGCGGAGGAGTCCGTTTAACCGATCTTCACTGGCAACCCTACCAAGGCGGGATTTTGAAAACACAGGTGCCCGCCGATCTCAAAACCGAGGAGATCTTCGTCAACGGCGAACGCCAGGTGCTGGCGCGCTATCCCAACTTTAATTCCAAGGCCCGCTACTTCGACGGATTCGCCGCCGATGCCATCAGCAAAGAACGCGCCTCCCGCTGGGCCGACCCTCGCGGCGGTTATTTCCACGCGATGCATCCCGCACTGTGGGGCGACTTCACCTGGATCATCACCGGCAAGGACGCCAACGGCGAAGTGCTCAAGGAGGGCGGCTGGCAAAATAATCGCGGTGGCGCGATCCACGCCGAGATTCGTTTCGTCGAAAACATCTTCGAGGAACTCGACGCGCCGGGGGAATGGTATCTCAACCCGACTACCCACACGCTTTATTTTTATCCTCCGGCCGGACTGGATTTAAAGACGGCGACCGTGGAAGCCACATGCCTGCGGACGCTGGTCGAGTTTCGCGGTGACGAGACCAATCCGGTGCGCTTCGTGCGGCTGAAAGGCCTCACGTTTCGCCAGGCCGCCCGCACGGTCATGGATACGAAGGAGCCGCTTCTTCGCACGGACTGGGCGATCTATCGCGGCGGCGCGATTTTCTTCAACGGCGCGGAAGACTGTTCGCTGGAAGACGCGGTGATCGATCAAGTCGGCGGCAACGCCGTCTTCGTAAACAATTACAACCGGCGCATCGCGATCCTCGGTTCGCTCATCACCAAGGCCGGCGCCAGCGGCATTGCCTTCGTGGGCGACCAGCAGGCGGCACGCAGTCCGCTCTTCAACTACAGCCAGGTCCAGAATCTCGATAAAATCGATCCGACACCCGGCCCGCAAACCAACAACTATCCGGCCAATTGTCTCGTCGACAACTGCCTCATCACGTTGACCGGCCGGGTCGAAAAACAAACGGCTGGCGTGGAAATCGATTTGGCTCAGGACATCACCGTGCGCCACTGCTCGATTTACGACATGCCCCGCGCGGGCATCAACATCGGCGACGGCTGCTGGGGCGGCCACGTCATCGAGTTTTGCGACGTGTTCGACACCGTGCGCGAAACGGGCGATCACGGCTCGTTCAACTCATGGGGACGCGACCGCTACTGGCGCTCGAATATTTCCCAGGTCAACCAATGGATCGGCAAGATCCCCGGCTTTCCGTTTCTGGATGTCGTCAAACCCAACATTATCCGCAACAGCCGCTGGCGCTGCGACCATGGCTGGGACATCGATCTCGACGACGGCTCCTCGCATTACGAGATCTACAACAACCTTCTCCTGAAGGGCGGACTGAAACTCCGCGAGGGCTACGGCCGCAAGGTCTACAACAACATCATGGCCAACAATGGCCTTCACGCCCACGTTTGGTTCAATGCCAGTGGCGACGAGTTCTTCTCCAACATCGTCATGAAACGCCACTCGCCCGCCGGCATGCCCGCCGTTTGGGGCACCCGCGTGGACGACAATCTTTTCACCACGAGCGAAGCCGACCGCACCGCCTTTCTTAATCAGGGCTGCGATAAAAACTCCCTCGTCGGCGATCCTCTGTTCGTCGATCCGGCGCACGGTGATTTCACCGTCAAGACAGGTTCGCCGGCTTTGAAAATCGGCTTTAAAAATTTCCCCATGGACCAGTTCGGTGTGCAGACGCCGGCCCTGAAAAGCATCACACGCACGCCGGAGATTCCCGCCTTGGCCAAGACCCAGGCTCCGACCACAGCGCGTAAAACCGGAAGCTGGCTCGGCGCCGAACTCGGTGAGCTGGCCGGCGAAGAGTTTTCCGCCTTCGGCGTCAGCCGTGAAAGCGGCGGCGTTCATCTGGTGAAAGTCGAGCCGGGCTCGCCCGCCGCCGCCGCCGGGTTGCGCGACCACGATCTCATCCAAGGCGTAAACGGCAGTCCGGTGAAATCGATCGCCGACCTCGCCGCCGCCGTTCAATCCGCCGCCGGCAAGCCGCTCACGCTCTCATTTGTCCGCGACCAGCAGACGCTTTCACTGACCGTGAAATCCCAAACTCCGGTTACGAAATAATCCAGCACACCCCATGATTTCGCCGCTTCAGTTACCCCGCCCTTGTGGCTTAAAAAACATGAGGAAAAGCATCCTCGCTCTCCTGCTATTTTCGGGGCTCGCGATCTCTGAAGCACAAGTAAAGCCCCCTGTTCCCCACGGACCCGTTCCCACAGAAAACCAGCTGAAATGGCAGCAGATGGAGTTTTACGCCTTCATCCACCTCTCGCTGAACACTTACACCGATAAATCGTGGGGCTTCGGAAACGAAGACGCTAAAATTTTTAACCCCACGAAACTGGACGCCCGCGAGTGGGTGCGAGTCTGCAAGGATGCGGGCATGACCGGAGTGATCATCGTGGCGAAGCATCATTGCGGATTTTGCCTCTGGCCTTCCAAATACACGGACTATTCCGTGAAAAATTCCCCTTGGGAAAATGGCAAAGGCGACGTCGTTCGCGATGTGGCAAACGCCTGCAAAGAATATGGTCTGAAATTCGGCGTCTATCTCTCCCCGTGGGATAGAAACCGTGCGGACTACGGAAAGCCTGAATACATTACCTATTTTCGCAATCAGCTCACGGAACTCCTCACCAACTACGGACCGGTGTTCGAGACGTGGTTCGACGGAGCGAATGGCGGCACGGGCTACTACGGCGGAGCCAACCAGGAACGGAAGATCGATCCGAAGACCTATTACGACTGGCCGACCACCTATGCGCTCGTCCGAAAACTCCAGCCCGGCATCGTCATCTGGAATGACGGCGGCGACCGGGCCGATTTGCGCTGGGTCGGGACCGAAGCCGGCTTCGCCGGGGCGACGAACTGGAGCACGTTGAACGGGAAAGGCGATGTGAACTGGAACGGACGCCAGTTCGGCAAAGAAGACGGCGACGCCTGGGTGCCCCCTGAAGTAAACACCTCCATCCGGCCCGAGTGGTTTTACCATCCCAGCGAAGACGGAAAGACCAAGACCGTGTCGCAGCTGGTCGAAACCTATTATAATTCCGTCGGACGCAACGCGACGCTTCTGCTTAATTTTCCCATCATGCCGGATGGCACGATTCATCCGGACGACGCAAAAAATGCGTTGGAGATGGGCAAGGTCATCAAGCAGACCTTTGCTCTCAACCTCGCCAGAAACGCGCACATAGAGGCATCCAACACCCGCGGCGGTTCCCCACTGTTCGCCCCCGGAAATGTCGTCAAAGAAAACTCCGACGCCTACTGGGCCACGGATGATGACGTCCACACGGGGTCGCTCACCATCGACCTTGACGAGCCAACCGTGTTTAACCGCTTTCTCATACAAGAAACCATCCGGTTCGGGCAGCGAGTAAAGAGCTTCATGGTCGAGGCCTTCGTGCGCGGAAACTGGCAGGAGATCGCCCGGGGAACCACCATCGGCTACAAGCGCATTCTCCGTTTTCCCAGTGTCACGGCGACCAAGGTGCGCGTGACGATCACCGACGCGAAGGCTTCGCCGGTCATTTCTAAAATCGGACTCTATAACGCCCCGTTGATGCTCGACGCTCCGACCATTACCCGGAATCAGGCGGGAAAAATTTCCATCAAGTCCGACGATGTCGGGCCTGTATTCTACTACACGCTCAATGGTGGCACGCCAACCCCGAGTTCGCCGCGCTTCACGGGACCGGTGACGACAGACGGTAAAGTCGAAGTCAGAGCGATTGGCTACGATCCGGCCACGGGAAGGACCAGCGCGATGGCTGACGAAAATTTCGATATCTGCCGCAAAGACTGGCGCATCCTTGATGCGCCCGGCGACGCGGCCCGCGCGATTCTCGATGGCGACCCGACCACCGCGTGGAAACAGGACAAAAACAAGGTGTTGCCCGTGGATTTGGTCATCGATCTCGGCAGTGAGAAAATACTGACCGGCTTCAAATACACTCCCGACCAGGGCCAGCGGAAGCCGGGCGTCATCGCGGACTACGAGTTCTACGTATCGTCCGACAACGTCAGTTGGAGGCTCGCGGACAAGGGCGAATTCTCGAACATCAAAAACAATCGCGTGTCCCAGATCAAAAAATTCACGCCGATTAAAGGACGCTACTTCAAGCTCCGCGCCTTGCGAAACACCGACCACAACAACGACGTCGGCTATGCCGATGTGGATGTGATCACGGATTGAGCAGATATTGCCCAAAGCGCTCGCCATTCATGCACGTCGCGCGGCGTCCCCACTGAGGAATTGCCTCCCGGGAAAAGCGCTCGCCTCAAATACCCGTCCGCCGCCAAGGCGTGTTTTATACACAAATTCCTCCGTTGTATCCATAGTGTCCAAGCCCGCGCGGTGGTAGTATGCCTCTCCGTTACCACCCCCATGAAAATACGTATCCCAATCCTCGCCGCACTTCTCTGCGCCACGTCTTGCTTAAGCCTGTCGGCGGAAACCACTTCTCCGGCCGCATCACCCGAAACTCCCACCCAACGCGACGCACGCATGGCGTGGTGGCGCGAAGCCAAGTTCGGCATGTTTATCCACTGGGGTCTGTATGCCGTCCCCGCCGGAGTCTGGCAGGACAAAAACTACGGCGGCATCGGCGAATGGATCATGCACGACGCAAAAATCCCCGTCGCCGACTACAAAAAGCTGACTGCCCAATTTAACCCGGTCCAATTCGATGCGGATGCGTGGGTCGCGGTCGCGAAAGCCGCCGGCATGAAGTATATCGTCATCACCGCCAAGCATCACGACGGCTTTGCGATGTTCGACTCGAAGGCCGATCCCTTTAACATCGTTGCCGCGACCCCGTTCAAACGAGATCCCCTCAAGGAGCTTGCCGCCGCCTGTCAGAAACAAGGCATCAAACTCGGCTTCTACTACTCGCAAGATCAGGACTGGACCTCGCCCGGCGGAGCGGCCTTTGGCGGTCACTGGGACAAGGCGCAGGATGGTGATTTCTCCACCTATCTGCACACCAAGGCGATTCCCCAACTCAAGGAACTGTTGAACAACTACCAGCCGGCCGCCCCGGCCGTCATTTGGTTCGACACTCCCACCAAGGACATGACGCCCGCGCTCGCGCAGGAAATCGTCGCGCTGCTCAAGCAACATCCCGGCCTCATCTGGAACAACCGCCTCGGCGGCGGCGACAAGGGCGACACCGAGACACCCGAGCAACACATCCCACCCCAAGGCTTTCCCGGTCGCGACTGGGAAACCTGTATGACCATCAACAATACCTGGGGCTTCAAAAAGAACGACTTCAACTGGAAGTCCACCGAGACACTCCTCCGCAACCTCGTCGACATCGTCAGCAAGGGCGGCAACTACCTGCTCAACGTCGGCCCGACCGCCGAAGGCATCATTCCTCAACCGGAGATTGACCGACTCCAAGCCGTCGGCGCCTGGCTCAAGGTAAACGGCGAAGCCATTTACGACGCACATGGCAGCCCCTTCCCCAAAGCCCTCCCGTGGGGGCGCGTTACCCAAAAAGACGGCCGGCTCTACCTGCACATCTTCAACTGGCCCGCAGATGGCAAGCTGGTCATCCCCATGACCACCCAAGTGAAGAAAGCGTGGTTGCTCTCCGCCCCGACCACCCCATTGACCAGTCAGTCAACCGAGCAAGGTATCAGTATCCAACTTCCGCCCACCGCGCCTGATGCCATTGCCAGTGTCGTCGCCCTCGAAATCGCCGGTCCGGTCAATCCGCTTCCCCCTCCGCCGCTTGCTCAGGCCGACGACAATTCCATCACGCTCCCGGCAGACGAAGCCGAGCTACTCAACAGCGAGCACCAGCCTGTAACGGCCAAACTCGAGGAATCCTCCGGCAAAACCAACATCGGCTATTGGACCGATGTCCACGACTACGCGCAGTGGAAAGTTGACGTGAAGCACCCCGGCACCTTCAACGTGGCGATCGATTACGCCTCGGAATCCTCAGGCGAAAAAAATGAGTTCGTATTGTCGATTAATGGCCAGCCAGTAGCCCATGGGGTCATTGCCTCAACCGGAAGTTGGAAAAAATACACCATTATCAACACAGAGGCACTCACTATCTCCCAGCCTGGAATCGTCGCCATAACCCTCAAAAGCGGCGGCCCGGCCACCAAAACATTCCTGAATCTGAGATCAATCACATTTACCCGATGAATATTTTATAATCTATTATTATAGATATATTTATAGTTTAAATCGGAAGCCTTCTGACCATCCTGTCAGGTGGTTAAAGCGCCAAATAAAAGAGCTTTTAGTTCGTCAAGTTATCTCACCGGATAAGCAAACCCAATAAGAGAATGGGTAGTTTCATTAACGAATATAATTGCTAGCGGGCTATTTTGGTAGTTTTTGATCGCAAGTTAAATTTAACGATCAGTCCGCCAAAATCACTCCAAGCCCCATGAAACCCCGCATTCGGTCTGCGTCTTTATCCGCCACGCTTCTTCGCGCGCACTCACTTTCCCTCAAGAATGCCTCCATGCGCCTTGGCACGTCCGCTGTCATGGCGGCAGCACTACTACTGTGCGGCCAGTCCGCGCAGGCGGCCGCTAAAACATGGGCGGGGTCCGCAGGCAGCACAGATTGGCTCACGGGGACTAATTGGGGCGGCTCCGCCCCCGTCACAGGGGATTCTCTGACATTCACGAGCGCCAATGCCTCCGCCAGTGCCACACTGACAAACACACTGACAAGCAGCGCGTTCAACATCGCCGGCATTACATTTAATGCAGGTTCTCCCGCCTACACGATGACGGGGAATACCTTCAATCTCACTGCGGGTATCACGAACAGCAGCAGCAATATCCAGACGTTCAACAACACGGGCGGAATTAGTGTTTCAGCGGCTTCGACCTTCGCGGTGACAAGCACGGGCGGCATTACCATCGCCGACGGCTCCAACGGATTGATCAATTCCGCGAATAACAATCTAACACTTACTGTAAATGGCGCCGGCGGATTACTGACACTCGGCGGGCTCGCACTTAGCAACAACTCGTCGGGCCGCACCGTCGCGTTGAGCGGATCGGGGGACGTAAGCATTGGTGCTATCGTCAACGGCGGCTCCGCCACCACGGGAAATTTTACTTACCAAGGCACGGGCACGGCGACCCTTACGGGGGCCAATACCTATGCGGGATCAACCATCGTTGGAAACACCGGATTGCCCGTCACAGCCTCAAAGCTGGTTTTAAGCGGGTCTCTCGGCGCAACTCCGATTACGGTCTATGGCGGCGCCACCTTTACGGAAACCGGCACAGGGGTGATTGGAGGAGGTTCGTCCACCACCCTGACAATCGGTGGAACCACGACCCTTGCGGGCAGCAATACCTATACGGGTCTCACCACGGTCAACAGCGGCGGTGTCTTGAATCTCGATTTTAGTGCTTCGGGAGCACCTGCCTCCAATATTATCAATTCCGGCAATGCACTCGTTTTGGGCTCAAATCCCACCATGGCGACATCCGTGTTAAACCCCACCGGAGTAACCAACTATGGAGCATCCACCGCCTCGTCTTTGGCCGTCGGCGGTCTTTCGACCCTCAATATAACAGGCAAGTCCACTGGGACGACCAGCCAGACCCTGGGGAACTTAACTCTTAACAATAATACGGCGAATCGCATCGTTCTTAATCCCAACGGGGGATCCGGGACCACTCTTACGCTTGGCAACACTTGGACGCGGGGCGCGGGCAGCACGCTTAATATCGATCTTTCGGCAGCCGGAACCAGTGCCGTCACCTCTACTCCTACCTTGGCCAGCAGCGGCGTTCTCGGCTTTGCCACCGTTACCGACAGCGTTGGCACCGGCCTGGCATCGCTCTCCGGTGGCAATATCGTCCGGTTAACCGGCCAGACTATCTTGACCTCGAGTAGCAACAGCGTTGGCACCAACTTCATTTCCAGCCCCGTTTCGAGCAGCAGCACGGGCAGCCCTTATCTGACCCTGGCCGGCAATACGGTTATTAACTCGCTGACTCTCGACAGCTCCGGCGCGAGCGGCGCAAACTTCCTTGATCTTGGCACCGGAACTTTGACCGTGGCTTCCGGGGCCATCCTCAGCACGGGCGCCAATGCCCAGACCATCCAAAACGGACAGGTGGGGGCCAGTGGGCAGGAATTGATTGTCCACACTTTGGGAGCGGGCGCATTGACCATTAACGGAACGATCGGTGGTGACGCGACCAGTCTCACCAAAAGCGGATCGGGCAGCTTAACACTGGGTGGCACCAATACCTACACCGGCGCCACGGTCATCAATGGCGGCACCTTGAAAGCGGGCTCGGCTTCGGCCTTTGGCTCGAACTCGGCCGTCATCATCGCCAATGTCGCCGGCGCAGGTCTTGATCTGAACGGCAATGACGCGACCATTGGTTCCCTCACCGGTGGCGGAACGACGGGCGGCACTCTTGCACTGGGTTCCAATACCCTGACGGTCGGAACCGATAACACCAGCCCGGCGGTTTATGCGGGTCAGATCACCGGCACGGGTGGCAGCATTGTCAAGGTGGGTAACGGCGTCCTCCAATTGGGAAATAACTTAAACAGCTTTACCGGTGGGGTTACGATCAAGAGCGGCACCTTGGGCGCGGGCAATGCGGCATCCGGAAACGGTGCCTTTGGCTCGGGCACCATCACTCTCGGTGATTCTACTGTCGGCAACAGCAACAATGCTACTCTCGCGACCACGGCTGGATCTGCCACTCAGACCAATGCCATCAATGTCGTCGCCGGCACTTCCGGGCTGCTCCAAATCTACAATCAGTCGGGTAACAATACTTGGAGCGGTGCGATTACGCTCAACAACAACCTGACTCTGACCAATCCGGGCGGCGGTTCCAACGGCTACACGGGCGGCATCACCGGCACGGCATCGGGCGTCGTGCTCACGATCAATGCCACCAGCACGGGCAACACCACACTTTCCGGCGGCACCGGAACGAATTTCAACGGTTCCATCGTGGCCGCCGGAACCGGAACGTCGGCCACCGCCGTCAGTATCAGCAACGTCATCGGCACCTCCGTAACAGGGGTGACCCAGGCGAGCGCAGGCACCCTCAACCTGAACGCCAACAACCTCTACACCGGCACCACCACGGTGAATTCAGGTATCTTGAACCTTGGGTTTAATAATGCATCGGCCGCAACCAATGTCATTGCTTCGGGCAATGCCCTGGTGATGGGCGGAGGCACCCTCGGTGCCACCGGCAAAGCAAGCACCACCAACAGCCAGACCTTCGGCTCCACCACCCTGAATGCCGGCGGATCGGCCTTTACGATCACCAATAACGCCACGAGCAACCCCGTGCTGATCAATCTGGGCGCCATCACCCGCAACACCGGAAGCACCGTCAACTTCACCCAGCCCACGGTTGGTTCGGTTGGCGCGACGAACGGCTACACCACCAGCACAACCAATGATGCAGGCGGTATCCTTGGCGGTTATGCCACCGTAGGCGGCACGGATTGGGCTACCAACAACGGCACCAATATCGCCGCTCTCGGATCCTATTTCACGAACGTGACCACATCAGCCAGCTATGATGCGACGAAGAACGTCAACGTAACCACTTCCACGGTCTTGGACGGCGCGATTTTGGCCAATACCCTGCGCTTTAACACGGCGGCGGCCAATACCCTTACCTTGACAGGGACCAATACCCTGACCGATGGCGGTATCCTTGTGACAAGCACCGTCGGAGCCAATACGTCCACTATCACTGGTGGCACGCTCCAAGGTGCCGCTGGCAAGGACTTGGTTATCATTCAAAACAATGCCAGTGGTGCATTGGCCATCAGTTCGATAATCGCAGACAACACGACCGCCACCGGTCTGACCAAGAGCGGTGCCGGCACGCTTACCCTTACCGGCGCGAACACCTACACGGGGGCGACCAACGTCAATGCGGGCACGTTGAACGTGAATACCGCTATGACGGGAAGCACTAGTTACACGATTGTCGGCGGCGGCACCCTTGCCGTCGGAGTAGCCAATGCTCTTCCCAGCGGATCGGCGATCAGCCTTGGTTCATCGACCCTCGGCACAAGCGGCACTCTGGCCCTGGGATCCAACAATCTGAGCGTCAACTCCGTCAGCCTGAAAAATGGTTCGATCAGCGGCACGGGCATCTTGACCAGTGCCACGGCTTTCGATGTGCAAAACGGCACAATCACAGCAAATCTGGCTGGCTCGAATGGATTGATTAAAACAACCGGCGGGACAGTGACACTTGGCGCCAACAGCTACACCGGAACGACCATAATCAAGGCCGGAACATTGGTCGGAGCCAATGGCTCTTCTTCATTTGGAACCGGCAACATTATTCTGGGCGACGCTGTCGTCGGCCAGAATGCAGCCCTGACGCTTTCAGCAAATGTCAATCATACCAACAACATATCCGTGGCCAGTGGCTCAGGCACCCGAACGCTCATTTATACGGGTGGCACGGTGACTCTTTCGGGAGCCATTACCCTGGCCAATGACCTGACCTTATTGAGCACCAGCACCAACAGTGGTGGAGTTATTTTTACCGGTGGCATGACGGGAACCGGCAATCTGGTGCTCATGAACACTACGGGGGCTACAGCGCCCTTTACCTTTAATACAGGGACTCTCAATTTTACCGGGATCATCAACAACGTCGGCCCGACCGCTACCATCACCTCCTTCAATAATATTATCGGCACTTCTGTTACAGGCCTCGTGCAGAACAGTGCCGGCACGATGGTCTTGAATGCCGCCAACACATTTGCAGGGGATACGACTTTAACCCAAGGCACGTTGAACCTTCGAAATTCATCCGCCTTGCAGAACAGCGTGTTGAATGTGGGAAGCGGGACCGCAGTTACGTTCGGCACCAGCACGACGGTGGGCCTGTCATCCGCATCGGTTGGTGGTTTGACGGGGTCAGGCAATGTGACCCTGAACGACACCCTTACCAGCCCGGGATCTGTTGCATTGAGCATCGGCAACAGCAACGGAGCAGGAACCAACAGAACCTTGAATCCGGTCTATGTCGGCAGTTTGAGCGGAACGGGCAGCCTTACCAAGATCGGCACCAACACGCAGATCCTGGCCGGAGCGAACACCTATTCCGGCACGACCACCGTCAACGCCGGCACCTTGCTCATCAACGGCTCGATCACCAGTGCCGTCACCGTCAACAACTCCGGCAGCGTCTTCGGTGGCAGCGGCTCCAGCAACGCGGCTCTCTCCCTTACCTCCGGCACGACCCTCGCCCCCGGCAGCAATGGCATCGGAACCTTCACAACGACCGGCGCCACCTCGCTGACCTCCGCCACCTTTGCGGTGGAGTTCAACAGCACCTTGGGAACCTTCGACCAGTTGGTCACCAACGGTCTCACCCTCACGACCTCCACCCTTTCACTCACGGATCTCGGCGGTGCGACCCTCACCAACGGCTCATCCTTCACCATCGTGGATAACACCAACGGCATCACCTCGATCAGCGGAACTTTCGTCGGCTTGTCCGAAGGAAGCACGATCACGGTCGGTTCCAATACGTTTATCATCAGTTATGCGGGCGGCACGGGCAACGACATCACCCTAACCGTTTCCGCCGTTCCAGAACCCGCCACCTACGCCGCGATCTTCGGCGCACTGGCCCTGGTCGGGACCTACTGGCGCCGTCGTCGGTCCGTCGTGAAAGCAAACTAAAGAGCCGCCCCTTCTCGCTTCTCTTCCAAACCCCGCGCAGTCTTCGGACTCGCGGGGTTTTTGTTTTTCACGCCGTGTGCCGCAGTGCGATCCCGACCTGAAGATACCCCCGTCTCCATCATGCGGGGCCTTGAAATTAGGTTTTGCCCCGGAATTACACGTTCATGGCAAAGCCAGGTCCATAGGGTTTATCGATGTCCAGCCGTGATCCGATCATGATCCCACGCCTGAGGAGTTTACCCTTGACGCAATTGGATCAATTTTAGTCTATTTTGATAGATTTTGAAGTTTCTTGAGATTCATCTCCTTTGAAAAGCCCCTCTCCCACCCCATGAAAATCATTCCGCTCCGGCTGGTTTCCTTTGCCCAATACCCCCTCCTGGCTGTTACAGCCATCAGTTTACTAGCAGCCCCTGTCCGTGCGGGAATAACCGAGACATGGAGCGCCACCCCCTCCAATGGCAATTTTAGCACTGCGGGCAATTGGAGCACGACCACCCCGGTTACAACGGACTCGCTAGTGTTCGACACATCCACCGGCTACACGCTGAACAACGATCTCACGGCGGGCCTTACATTCAACGCGATTACCTTCAATGCCGGAGCAGGAGCTTATACGATTAGCGGAAATTCATTCATCCTTGGAGGCACACTCACCAACAACTCGACCAACACCCAGACGCTAAGCACAGCCATAGCACTTTCATCCACACAAACATTTGATGTGATCACATCCGGTAACACCGTGTTGTCCGGCGTAGTTTCGGGCTCCGGTGGTATTACAAAAACCAGCGCCGGCACCCTCACCCTGCAAAACGGTTCCAACACCTACACCGGCACCACAACGATCAGCGCCGGCACACTCAAAGCTGGCGCAACCGGCGCGTTCAGCACCTCCTCGTCCGTCAGCTTGGCCAATGTCGCCGGAGCAACCTTGGACACCACTGGATTCAATACCACCGTCAAGTCACTCTCAGGCGGAGGCACCACCGGGGGTGCCGTTGTGCTGGGTGGCAATACACTGACCAATAACAATACTGTCGCACAAAACTATGCTGGTTCGATCTCCGGCTCGTCGGGAGGCGGCTATGTATTGGGATCGGGCAATCAGACTCTAAGCGGAGTGCTCAGCGGTGCCATTAGCATCACAAACGCAGGAACCGGAACCCTAACTTTAAGTAACTCAGCCAGTTCCTTTAGTGGTGGAATCAATATTAAAAGCGGGACCGTAACCAATGGAGCCTACTCCGGAACGCCTTATGGAGCCGGTTCACTCAATATTGGTGACGCCTCCAACAGCAATACAACCCTGGCGGCGACCCTGCTGATGCAGCTTAACGGAACATTTTCCAACGCCATCAATGTGGCCGGATCGGGGATAAACACGCTCCAATTCAAAGATATAACATCGGGCACCACACTAAGTGGCCCGGTCACCCTTACCAATAGTAACCTCATCGTCCTAAATTCAGAAGGCGCGGCCAGCACCACCGCATTCGGCACTTTCTCCGGCAATGTTACCGGAACGGGCAATCTTATCATCACTCATAATGGCACCCTGATCGGCATCACGACGAATTTCACCGGCACAAGCCTTAATAACACCGGAACCATTGTCAGTAACGGCACTGGCATAGGCAACGTGAACATCAGCGCAGCCATTGGCAGTAATGTGACAAGCGTCACCCAAAACAGCACCGCCCAACTCAATCTTTCAGGGGTGAATCTCTACTCCGGTGGCACGTTCGTGACCTCCGGCACCATAACGACCAGCGGTTCGGGCACCTTCGGCACCGGCAATGTCACCGTCTCCTTGGGAGCTGCCCTGACCGCCGGCAACGCGGCCTCCTTCGGAGATGCCTCCACCCTGTTTTTCAACAAAAACTCAACGGCTGCGAGCATCAGCATCTTCTCCGGCACGGACACGATTGGCGATGTCTACGATACGGTGAGCGGCACCTATATTGCCGCCGGCACCTACACAGCCGGCCAGCTCAACTCGTTTTTTGGCGGTAACGGAGTGTTTACAGGCAGTGGCTCACTCAACGTATTGGCCCTCTCAATTCCCGAACCCAGCACCTACGCTGCTATCTTCGGCACCTTGGTTCTCGGTGGCGCCTTCTGGCGCCGTCGTCGGTCCGTCGTGAAAGCAAACTAAAGAGCCGCCCCTTCCCGCTTCCCTTCCAAACCCCGCGCAGTCTTCGGACTCGCGGGGTTTTTTCGTGCGCCCTACCCGACGCTCAATACCTGCTCCGTCCCTGCCGCTCCGGGGCTATCCTCAGCCAAATCCCGCCCGTTGATCGTCTCGAGAAGGATGATGTCATTTTTACCGTTTTGATAAAACGATCCGTTTGACAAGATTTGGGCCTTGGACCCACCGTTAGCCCCTGCGGTCTTGCCTCAGAATCCCCCCTTCCCAAGCAGCCCGAGACCCTTTGCCCCATCTCCATTTGAATATCATGCACGCCTCGCGTCTTGTTAAATGCCTCTGGTCTTTCAGCCATAGCCTCCGCCCTCTTGGAATGACTGTCATCACCGCGATGACATGCCTGTTGAGCCTGCCGGCAGCACAAGCCAAGACCCTCACGTGGGATCCTTCCAAGACCGGCGTGGGCAGCAACGGAACCGGCACTTGGGATAACACGACCACCAACTGGGCCAGCGAGGGCAGCGACATCTCCTTCGCCCCCGCCACTCTCACCACCATCGCCGCAAATGCATCCAAGGGCGAAAACTCGGTCACGGTCACGAGCACCAACGGCATTTCCCTCGGCCAGTTTGTGTGCGCTTCCAACGACCGCTTTCCCCTCGGCACGACCGTCACGGGCATTTCCGGCACCACCATCACCCTCAGCAATTCGACCGTCGGAGGCGGCTTCAATCGCGGCAACCCCATCGGATTTGGCTCGGATCAAATCGCCGTCTTTGGCGCCGGAGCCGGCACTGCCGGCACGATCAGCGTAACCGGCGTCCAGTTTGCCGACACCATGACCATCGAGGCCCCCAAAGACGGCGGCACTTACTTGTTCAAAGGCGGCAGCATTCACCTGGGCGTGCGCAACGGCACCACCGGGACCCTGACCCTCGGTGCGAACACCACGTTCCAAAGCGAGCTCAACTGGACCAACATAGATTTCACCAAGCCGGGCATCACCCTGACCCTGAGCGGCGGATCCACGCCCGGTTCCCCCATTGGAGCCTTTAACGGAAACGCTTATGCCACCCACCCCGATGACGCCGCCACCTGCACCTTTCGTGTAACCGGTGGTGACTATCTCAATACCTGGGCACCCGGCCATAAGTTCAACATCGGCAACCAAGCCGCCGAGACCGGAGGCTTCCAGTTGTCTGGAGGCTCGTTATCCCTCGGAGGCAATTTCCAAGTCGGCGACACCCACTCCGCCTTTGCCAATCTGACCGGAGGCACCATCACCGAAACCGGCCAGATCACCATCGGGCGCAATACTCCCGCCAACATCTCCAAAATGGTGGTCGACGGCGCCACCATCAACCAGACCTCCAAGGTCATCAAGGAAACCGCCTTTTCAATCAGCCGTAGCAACGGCATCGGCGTGCTGGACGTGCGCAGCGGCGCCATCAACGTGATGGGCAACGGCGTGACGGAAGACGGTGGCGGTATCATGGTTTTGAATGCGGATGGCAGTCAGAGCTCCGCGTCCGGCACCTTGAAAATCTCCGGCGGCACCGTGACCGTAAAGGAACTGCGCTTCAACGGCGGCAACCGCCCCGGAGATCAAGCTCCGGCGGGCAACTCCATCCTTCAGATGACCGGCGGCAGCCTCTACGTCGGCGGCATGGTGCGAAGCGGCAACTCCGGCACCGCCGGCGGACTGGCCAACTACGGCACCGGAGCAGCCACCTACAAAATATCGCTCACGGGCGGCATTATCGGCGCCAACACCGACTGGAGTTCCAATCTTAACATGACCTTGAGCACGGCCAATGGTAACACCGTGTTCAACGCCGCCGATGCCTCCCGTGCCGCCCACAACATCACCCTGAGCGGCGTGCTTTCCGGCAATGGCGGCCTTACCAAAACCGGCAATGGCATCCTCCTGCTATCCGGCGGCAACAGCTATGCCGGCGGAACCAGGGTTAATGCCGGCACTCTGTCCGTTTCCAACACCGGCAAACTGGGCACGGGCGATGTCATCGTCGCCAAAGGAGCCATCCTAAAACTCGACAACAGCTCGGCGATTGCCGACAACGCGAACCTGAGCTTCGCCATTGGCTCCATTATTCGTCTCGATTTCGGAGGCACCGCCACCGTCAACACCCTCGGCATCAGTGGCGGACGTATCGCACCTGCCGGGAAAAATTATGACACGGCGGCCCTTAATAAAATCTTCGGCGGCAATTTCTTCACCGGTCATGGCTCGCTGACGATCACATCGTCCACATCGATTCCCGATCCGTCCATTTACGGCGCGTCTGCGACCAACTGACAGGGCGTATCGGGAACCACAGGCTTCAATTCCGTCCGGCTGAGATCGCTCCACTCCTCCCGGCAAATGGAGTGGAGCTAAATGTGGCTGGCGAAAGCCAAACTGACATCCACGGGAAATCAGCCGCCCGATTAGTATCCGGCGTCCACTGATCAGCCGTCCGACGCCGGCCGTCTTATGATAAGGCGGCAATAAAAGACATGCGGGTCGCCCCAAGCCGTATCCGGCATGAACGCAGTCGTGTTTGGCCTGCCCAAAACGACCCGGGCACAACGCCCGTTGAAGCCCAAAAACGCCGGCCCACCGACGGCACACCCTAGCTCGTATTCCTTGATAGTCCGACTCCGTCAAAGCAGCAGGCACAAAATCGTTTTGAATGAAACTGAAAGAGTTTGAATTAATTCGTTCCTATACGATCATATCGAATCTTTCTTAATCGACCAATTCCGCCTCCCCCGCCCCCGCATCCTCCATGCGCCCCAGCAAGAGACTCTAGTTTAAAAGCCGTGATTTTGCCCCCAAAAACAAGCCACCCAAAAGCAGGATTTGCGCTGCTGATCACCATCACATTGCTGGCGTTTCTGGTGCTCTTGCTTGTCTCGCTGGCCACCCTTACCCGCGTCGAGACCCAAGTCGCCACCAACAACCAGCAAGTCGGCCAGGCGCGGCAAAATGCCCTCATGGCGCTGAATATCGCCATCGGCCAGCTTCAGAAATTCGCCGGCCCCGATCAACGCACCACCGCCACGGCCGATTTGGCCTCCGGCGATACCAGTGGCAATGCCGTCGCCGACGGCGCCACCGCAAAAAATGTCACGAGCGTCAATAGCGTGAACAATGGCTTAGGAGCGGTGCAAGCCGGCACCCGTTATTGGACAGGCAGCTGGGGCAATTCCGACCAAGCCACCGATATCTACAACAAAACCCCGAGCCCCGTGCTCTTGAACTGGCTGATAAGCGGCAACGAGAAAACCACCTTTCTACAACCAGATCTCACCAGTGGACAGATCACTGGATCGAACGGTGGAAGCAGCACCATTGCCTCCAAGTTTACACCAGCGCTGACGATATCCAATCTTTCCACTTCATCGGATGCTCTGGCCACCAATCTCACCATCACACCTAGCTCCGGAGGGAATACGGTCCCTGCAGTTTTACTTGTCGGACCCAAAAGTGTAGCCACGGCTGCGCCCCCGACGACTGCAGATTTAGATCACTACGTGGCAGCACCCTTGGTGGATATCACCAGCAATCAGGTTCCCGGCCTCACTGGCACCCCAACCGTAGGCCGCTACGCATGGTGGGTCGGCGACGAAGGCGTAAAAGCCAAATACAACCTCGTCGACCAATACGCGGTGGCTGGACACACGGACGCCAAAAACGACATCCAAGCCCGCTACCGCCTGCTGACCGCCCCCCGCTCAGGCGTCGAAACAATCACCGGCTTTTCCAACTACCCGCTCCCAATTTCCTCTACGTTGGCCACACATGCCAACCTCGCCAAAATCGTGGAGCTGAACCAAGCCGGCATGCTAGATCCCACGCTTGCCCAGTCGACCGGCATTCAGGCACTGCACGGCAGCTACCATGATTTCACGACTCATTCCCTGGGCCTGTTGACCGACAGCCAACGCGGCGGCCTGCGCAAAGATCTGACTGCCCTGCTCAGCGATACCACCCACTTCAATAACGTCCTCAAAGGCACGCCGGTAATCGGCGGAACATCGTCTGCTGAAAAAGCATACTCACCCAAGTTGATCTCAGGTGGAGCCTATGTGCCACAGTGGGATGTTGTAAAATCATGGTCCGACTTGGCACAAGGGGTCAACGACACCAACTCAGTGGAAATCCGAGCGACCACCGATACACAAATGGGCATCTCCCCTATCATATCTCAAATCCGGATTCTTGTAGGAGTCAGACTTCCAAACTATAATCTCCCTAAACAAACCAGCGATTGCGTTTATTATACCGTCAACCCCCTTATTGTCCTAGCCAACCCATATCCAGTTACATTAACTGCTCCGGCCAGCACTCTCACATTAACTTTTAGGGCAAGCACTGATACCAATACGGGCGCAGGATCACCCACTCCTCAGATCCAATATCTATCAACCATAGTAGATCCCATCACTGGTAAACAAAAGGAATATAATGTCACAAACATGCCCATTTTTGATAACACAAACAATGCAAATAACCCTTCAATACTAACAGGGGTTATTTTTTCCTTTCCGGCAATTTCCATTCCTGCAGGTGAAGCCCGAGCGTATTATGTTAATAACCATATTTCCATGGACAGTTCTAATGCATCTGCCACAAGGACGATTCCCCTTACGGAAATTACCCCCTCGACGATCCCCAGCGGATTCCCAGGGGCTGAATGCCCTGTCCCGGCCAACAAGATTGTTGATCTCTCCCCAGATCCGGCGGCAGACCCCGCCAAGTACCCCAAATTCAGAGGGATTCTAGGAGGAGGTGCGGGCTTTGGCATAGCCGTGGAGCTTTCACGCATAGGTAGCGCGAGTGACACCAAGGCTGGCCGGTTACAATGGATACAACGCAACGAATTCTATAATACGGGCGTGAGCGGGACCAATGGCTACAATAGACCTGACAATAATCCAGACACAGGCACGTCACCCCGCATCATACCATCCCCCGGCGGTTGGGCACAGCCAAAGACTTTCGCTATTTTTCAATATATAATTCAAGCCACATATCCGGACCAGACCTCGGCTGCATATAGCCCTCAGCTCCTCGGATATAAAAAAAATATAAGTCTGCGCATTTTCCAAGACTTCAATCTTCGAGGAGCCTCTGTGATCAAGCCGGTCCTGTTTAACACCGCGCCACCATATTTTCCGTATTATAGTTCGACCAATGACACTGGAAACGGCGTCCCGGAAAACTTGGGCACTTACATGGATAATACCGTGCCTCAGCCGCACTGGGGCCTTAGCAACCGTGCAACTAATGTATTTAGCTCCGTGCTTTTTGATCTACCACGGGCCAATATTGGCGGAGGTGAAGTCCCTTTGTTTTCAATCGGACAACTGCAACATGTGAACCTATCGGCAGATGATTATTTTAACAATGCAGGCCATCAACCAGCCTATATCGTCGGCGATGGCTACGCCAGTAATTTCGTTTCTCGCAACCTAACTATTCAACCAAGAGACGATAATGGTGTAACATCCAGCGGCTCTCTGCAATCCCCACCATTCGTTCAAAATCATCGCTATTTTGACATGAGTTATTTGGTCAACACTTCACTGTGGGATAATTATTACTTCTCAACCGTTCCTCGCAGCGGATCACCGACACCAGTTAACCACAGGTTGATCGCACTCCCCGACCCCAATGGTGTAATCACCCAATATGATAAAGCGGGTGGAGTTCTTACGGTTGATGGAGCGTTTAATATCAACTCAACATCGGTAGCGGCATGGACTGCGGTGCTGGGCGGAACCAAATCACTGCCAAAATTACCTAAAGCTGACACCTATCAGCCACCCCAGCCATCCAGTATTGCAACAAACTCCACGGAAACAGATTCCCTAGCCTCCACTACAGCTACGTATCCTAGGATGATATGGCAGCCAGGTGACAGCAAAGATGCCGGAACCGTTACTTCACAGGATGCCTATAATGGTTTTAGGAGGCTCACACCCGCTCAGGTTTCCACACTTGCTCAGACCATAGTAAAACAAGTCAGATTACGAGGCCCCTTTGTTTCTCTCGCCCACTTCGTCAATCGCACGTTGATTTCTGAAGCTTCAGATACCACCAATAAGCTTGGGCTCGCAGGCCCCTTGCAAAGTGCCATTGATTCATCTGGACTCAACCAAACTTCGACTGATCCAACAAACATCGGCACTGTGGGCGACCGCAATAATGTTGGGGAAGGCTTTGCCGGCCAAGTCGATGGAATGGGCGCAATGAGCATGTTCGCTGATACAAGCCTTCTTACTTCTTCAAGACAATCCGAACAAGGTTCCCGTTCCACAAGCATCCCCGGTTGGCTTACCCAAGGCGACTTACTACAAGTTATGGGGCCTGTAATAGCTGCAAGATCCGATACCTTTATAATACGCACTTACGGCGAAGTCCGCAATCCCCTTGACCCGTCCAGCACCACCCCCGTGAGCAGGGCGTGGTGCGAAGCCGTGGTCCAGCGTGTGCCACAATACATCAATGCGGATTCCACCAACAACAGTGCGGAAAAAAAACTATCCGACACTAATCTTTCCTCGATCAACAAACAGTTTGGTCGCGCCTTTCATATAGTATCATTCCGCTGGCTTTCCCCTGATGACATTTAGAACTGCTGGTTTCTACCTCCTCTCTTACTCCATAGCAGCCTTGGCACATTGTGCCGATGCTCCTCATACAATAGTATCCGTAGATTTCACCGTCGTCGGCTGGGGCAGTGACTTCCCTCAATTAATATATAAACAAGATGGCAAAGATAAAAACCTCTACGTGCCCGCTTTTAGGCGGTCAGAATCCGTCCATTATACCGGCAAGCCCAATCTTGATTTGATTTTAAAAATCCCGAATGGAGACAAGCTGGTTGAAACCATCGTCGCCTCCCCGTTAATTGATCCCACCGAGAAGCGTATTATGATTCTTTTAGGGCCTCCCGTTGACGGTAAGTCGATGGTCAAAGTATTACATACGCCCAATGACGAGTTATTTACCGGAGGAGCCTTGCGCGTTTATAATCTCAGCCCATTCCCCATGGCTTTGAAGGTTGATCGCGAGACCACTGCGCTGGCACCGAACCAATCGCATCTTTTCAAATCTTCAAATGGAGGGCTTATTTTTACAACCGCCTATGAAGACGCCCAAAAATGGCAAATCCTCCATGACCGGAGATTGCAACTTTTACCTGATAAAATGACTACGCTCATTTATTTTCAAACCGATTCCAATATATTCAAATCAGCCGGCGGCATCGAATTACCCATTCAAAATATTACTCTACTAGAGAACAAACTTCCCCCTCCACCCATTTCGAGCAGGCAAACATCTGAAGCAGCTGTATCCTCACCTCCGAACAGTTAGATTCGAGCTCGGTTTCCATCAACTTCCTTTATGGATAATAAATTTCGACCTCTCGGTCTACTAATATCATATCTATCAGCAAAAATTTGCCCGCCAGATACAACGAAGCAAGTTGCTGCGGCAATGCCCCCTACTGATTCATGTTAAGAACCAAGGAACCATGTCTGCCCTTGCATTTATGTATCGGCTTCACGCAAGGTCTCTCATTACTTTGCATGAAAATCACCCCGCGTTTTCTTACGGCACTTGCTGGCACTGTGGTTCTTTGCGCAGCTCTCGGCAGTCCGGCTTTCGGTCAGGCCAACACCCCGGCGAAAAATATTCTGGATGCGGACGACTTGGTGAGCGCAGTCAAAAACACCGTAAAGGGCGGCCCCAATGCACCGGTTGATGCGGGCGACAGCAGCGATCAGGAACAGGTCGGCAAGATTCTCGACGGGGATACTCACTCTAAACATTACAACAAAGCGGAGAACACCGGCTTCGTGGTTTCCCCCGGTCTCGGCGCCAGCATCGTCACCGGCATCCGCTTCGCCACTGGCAACGACTCACCGGAACGCGATCCCCTGACCATCACCATCGAAGGCTCCAACACCCCCGGCGCGACCAAGCCCGGCGCCACCGGGTTCTCGATTCTCTACGAAGGCCCGAGCGGCTTGGAGAATCAGTCGGGGCGCACCCAGTGGGGCCAGCCGATCAGTTTCAAAAACACCACCGTCTACAAAAGCTACCGCGTCCTGATCGAAAAAACGCGCGGCGGTCAGGGCACCGGCGCCCAATACAGCGAAGTCGAACTGCTCGGCGTGGCCGCCGTCCCCGGCCAGCCTCGAATCGTCTACGCCCTACCCGCCACCCAACGCACCCGGGTCGACGACAAGTGGAGCGACCGCGCCCCGCTTGCCGGTCCGGCCGCCGCCGCGCCGGCCGAAACCCGTAATCTTCTCTGGTATCGCCAGCCCGCCAAAGTCTGGGAGGAAGCCCTCCCGCTCGGCAATGGCCGGCTCGGCGCCATGGTTTTCGGCGGTGTCGCCGACGAGCGTCTGCAACTCAACGAGGACAGCCTCTGGGACGGCTACCCGCTCGACGCCAGCAACCCCGAATCCCTCAAGGCACTCCCCGAAGTTCGACGCCTGTTGTTCGCCGACCAGAACCGCGCCGCCGAAAAACTCGCCGCGAAAACCATGCTCGGCACGCCGCACGGCGTGAAGCCCTACCAGTCACTCGGTGAATTGTGGATCGAGGCCCCCGGACTCAAAGGCGCTTCCACCTATCTGCGCACGCTTGATCTCGGCACAGCCGTCACACGCGTGTCGTATGTCAGCGAAGGAGTCACCTACACTCGCGAAGCATTCTCCTCGGCTCCGGCGAACGTGATCGCGGTGCGCTTCACCGCCAGCCGGCCGGGCACCCTTGATTTGAAGATGACTCTAAAGCGTCAGAAAGACGCCCAGTGTATCGCTTCGACCAATGATCCTCGCGCCATCGTCCTCACCGGGCAAATCGATCGCAAAGACGACGCCGGCGTGCAGCGCGGCATGCGTTTTGCCGCGCAGGTTTCGGCCGTTTCCGAAGGCGGCACGATCACGAATACCGATGGCCTTCTCACCATCAGCCGCGCGACCACCGCCACCCTCTACATCACCAGCGCCACCGGTTATCCCGGCCTCGAAGCCATCGCCGCGCTTCTCGCCAAGGATGTCTCCGGCAAAACCTACACGCCCGGCGGCAATCCCGAAGCCGTCTGTGCCGCGACCATCGCGCGCGCCAGCTCGCTTCCCTACGAAAAGCTCAAAGCCGCGCACATCCAAGACTACCAAAGCTACTTCGACCGCGTCAGCCTCACGCTTGATCCGGCGGACACCGCAGCAGCCAAGCTCCCCACCGACGAACGCCTGCGCGCGCTCAAAACCGAAGGCACCGTGGACCCCGGCCTCGCCGAACTTTATTTCAAGTTCGGACGTTATCTCCTGATCAGTTCTTCGCGTCCCGGCACGTTGCCCGCCAATCTCCAAGGCATCTGGGCCTGGCAGATGAATCCACCGTGGAACGCCGACTTCCACACCAACATCAACGTGCAGATGAACTACTGGCCGGTGGAGACCACCAATCTCTCCGAGTTGCACGCGCCGTTGTTCGACTTGATGGACAGCCTCGTCGCTTCAGGCGGAGAAGTCGCCAAAGTCCAATACGGTGCCCGCGGCTGGGTGGTTCACCATCTCACCGATCCGTGGGGATTTGCCGCGCCGGCTGACGGTCTCCAAGGCGTCTGGCCCGTCGGCGCCGCCTGGCTGTCCCGCCAGTTGTGGGATCATTACGCCTTCACCAACGACAAAAAATTTCTGGCCGAGCGCGCCTGGCCGCTGATGAAAGGCTCCGCCCGCTTCATCCTCGATATCCTCGTCGAAGCGCCTCCCGGCAGCCCTGTCGCCGGCAAGTTGGTAACCAATCCGTCCTACTCTCCCGAAAACGAATTCATCCTGCCCGATGGCACCACCGCGCAGTTCACCTACGGCGCCACGATGGATCTCATGATCATCCACGGGTTGCTTGAAAACTGCATCGCCGCCAGCAAGACGCTCAACGTCGACGCCGACTTCCGCAAGGAATGCGAAAGCGCTCTCGCCCGCCTGGCCCCCGTGCGCATCAGCCCCGAGTCGGGCCGCATCCTCGAATGGATCGATGACTACAAGGAGACCGATCCGCACCACCGGCACACCTCGCATCTCTACGGCCTCTATCCGTCGGACATGATCACCACGGCCACCCCCCAACTGTTCGAATCCGCCCGCAAAGTCCTCGAACGACGTGGCGACCAGGGCACAGGCTGGGGACTCGCCTGGAAGATCAACATGTGGACGCGCCTGCACGACGGCGATCACGCCCATATTCTTCTCAACAATCTCCTCAAGGATCGCACCTTCCCGAATCTCTTTGACGCCCATCCCCCCTTCCAGATCGACGGCAATTTCGGCGCGACCGCCGCCATCGCCGAGATGCTGCTGCAAAGCCAGATTCAAGACGCGCAGGGCGTCTATGAACTCCAGTTGCTGCCGGCGCTGCCCAGCGTCTGGTCCACCGGCTCGGTGACCGGCCTGCGCGCGCGCGGCAACGTCACCGTCTCCCTCGCTTGGAAAAACGGCCGGCTCACCCACGCCCGTCTCGTTCCCGGCGACAGCGGAAAACTCAAAGTCTCACTGGGCACGATCACGAAGGAATTCACGGTCGAAGCCGGCAAGCCGCTCCTGCTTGATGCCCGCCTGACGCCGCAATAAGCGCCGCGCCCTCGGGTCGGAAGACCTTGGAGCGCTCGTTTTCGTTACCTCAAACAATGGCCGCCCGTGCGTCCCCCCCCCTCATTTCATGAACAAATACCTCACCCTCAAATCCACGCTTTCCAGTCTCGTGCTGTGCGGAGTCCTCAGCGTTGCCGCGACTCTTCGCGGGGCTTCCGCGCCCGAAGACCTGTTCTTTTCCGGCGATCCCGCCGTGATGTTGAAAAGCTCACTCCCCTCCGGCCCGAATCTTCTCGCCGAGACCGGCGCCAGCAACGGCAACCAACAAATCGCCAGCGCCCTCGACGGTGATCTCGGCACCAAGCATTTCATCAAGGCTCAACCGACCGAGACCACCGGCTTTGTCGTCACTCCATCCATCGGTGAAAGCATCGTCGGCAAATTTCGCTTCGCCACGGGCAACGACGTGCCGTCACGCGATCCCGCGTTTATCACTATCGAGGGCACCAACGATCCGCAGGCACTCGCCGCCGGCCCGCATGCCTTCACGTTGCTCTACAAGGGAACCGCCGGCCTCGACAAAGACCCCGGCCGCCAGGCGTGGGGCGACTGGATCACGATCAACGCCACCCAACCCTACACAAGCTACCGCATCCTCGTCGGCAAAACGCGCGGCAATGCCGATGGTGCCCAGTATTCCGAGGTCATGTTCGTCGGCATTCCCAAAAAATCCCGCCGGATTCCCATGCCGGACGAACTCAAAATCTGTTTCCGTCCCTCCAACACCGATCCCGCACCTGACGGCTTTTTCACCGACACCGGCCGAAATTTCTCTCTGCAAGGCCCGACCTCTTACGGCTGGGAACCCAAAACCACCCACAATTTTTATCACAAGGCGTGGGACGATAATCCCGTCATCTCCTGCGGCGTCCGCTTCGTCCGTGATTCCAAGTGGCAGGTCGCATTGGAAAACGGCCTCTACCAAGTCGCCGTGTGCGTCGGCTCGTCGGACGATGGCCACGAATACCTGCCGCTGCTCGTGCAGGACGTCCCCTACTTCACCGGGCTTCAGGCCGACAAAAACGTCTACATCAAACAAACGCACACCGTTACCGTTTCCGACGGTCGCCTGACACTCCAAATCGACCCGTCAAAGCTGCCGAAAGACTGGGACACCAAACGCCGCTTCGTCTCTGTTTCCTTCTTGGAGATTCGCAAGGTGTCCGCACCCGTCTCCGAAAAGACCACGATCTGGAGCGTCGATTCCGACGCCGCCACCGATCGTGAGTTCTACACGTTGGCCGCCGACATTCATTCGACCTCGAAGCCCGCCGGTGACCTGCACAACACCCTTTGGTATGACCACCCCGCCAAAATCTGGGAAGATGGCGTGCCCCTCGGCAACGGCCGTCTCGGCGCCGTCGTCTACGGTGATCCCGTGCGCGAACGCATCCAGCTCAACGAAGACACCCTCTGGAATGGCGCCCCCGGTCTCCCCATGGATAATCCCAACGGCAAAGCCGCCATCGACGAGGCACGCCGGATGATGTTCTCCAAGCCTGCCACCAACAGCTCCGACGGGCCGCTCTGGGATTACATTTACAAAAACGTCTTCAAACGAGCCGACGGAAAATACGGCCCGTTCATGTTCGATTACATGAACGGCGGCGACCTCATCCTCTCCTCTCAAAATGCGCCGGTGGACAACTACTACCGGGCGCTCAACCTCGCCGACGGCATCGCCACCACGCGTTACAAGATCGGCGACGTCGAGTATCTGCGCGAGGTTTTCTCGTCGTTCGACAGCAACGTGCTTGTCGTCCGCCTCACCGCCAACAAGCCCGGCAGCATCAACTTCACCACCGAAGCCCGCGATGGTTACGGCGCCACGATTTCCACCGACGGCCAGGACACGCTCGTCGTCGATGGCAAGGCTCCCGACAAAAACGGCATCGCCAGCGTCATCCGTTATCAACGACGCGTGAAAATCCTGCCGGAAGGCGGCACCGTCACGGCCAAGGACAACCTGCTTACCGTCGCGAACGCCAACTCGGCCACGCTGCTCGTTTCCATCCGCACCAATTTCATCACCTACAAGGATGTCAGTGGTGATCCCGAAAAACGCGCGCGCCAAGACATCGACCTCGCCTCCGCCAAGTCCTATGCGGACCTCCGTGCCGCGCACGTCGCCGACAACCATCGGCTCTACGACCGCATGACCATCGACCTCGGCAAGGCGACCACGATCGACCTCCCGACCGACGAACGCATCCGTCGTTTCCGCGAATCCAACGACCCCCAGATGGCGGCGCTCGTCTTCGAGTTTGGCCGCTATCTCATGATAGCATGCTCACGCCCCGGCAGCCAGGCGGCCAATCTCCAAGGCATCTGGAACAACTGGTATTACGGCGCGTGGGGTGGCAAATACACCGTCAACATCAACATCCAGATGATTTACTGGCTGCCCGAGCCGGCCAACTTGGCCGAGTGCGACGAGCCGTTCATGGATCTGATCGCCAAGACTGCCGACACCGGCCGCTCCACCGCCAAAGCCTACTACGGAGCCCGTGGCTGGGTGGACCACCACAACACCGATATCTGGGGCTACACCCATCCCATCGACGGCACCGCCGGCATGTGGCCGATGGCCGGCGCGTGGTTCTGCGATCACATCTGGGACCGTTACCAATACAGCCTCGATAAGGATTTCCTGCGCAAAATGTATCCCATCATGCGCGATGCTTCGCTGTTTTACGTGGACTCGCTCGTGAAGGATCCGCGCAGCGGCTACCTCGTCACCGCGCCGTCCATGTCACCGGAAAACGGCGGTATCCACGCCGCCCCCACCATGGACGTGCAGTTGCTCAACTCGCTCTTCACGCGCACGACCGAGGCCGCCCGCATCCTCGGAGTTGACGCCGATCTCCAAAAACAATTCGAGGCCACCCGAAAGCAGCTCCCGCCGATGATGATCGGCAAATGGGGCCAGCTCCAGGAATGGACCGACGGCGACTTCGACGATCCCAACAATAAAAATCGGCACGTCTCCCATCTCTACGGCCTGCATCCGGGCGATCAGATCACCCCATGGAAAACGCCCGAACTCTTCAAGGCCGCCAAGGTCAGCCTGCTGGCGCGCGGCGACGAGGCGACCGGCTGGTCCCTCGGCTGGAAGACCAACTTCTGGGCCCGCCTGCGCGACGGCGACCACGCCTACGAAATCCTCAAGCTCCTCATCAAACCGAGCTACAAAGCTGACACGCATCGCTGGGGTTCCGGTCTCTACCCGAACTTCTTCGACGCCCATCCGCCCTTCCAGATCGACGGCAATTTCGGCGCCGCCGCCGGCATCCTGGAGATGATCCTCCAAAGCCAGAACGGCGAGTTGGACCTGCTACCCGCTCTGCCCTCGGCCTGGCCCAACGGCAGCGTCACCGGCATGCGCGTGCGCGGCGGCTTCGAAGTCGATTTCAAGTGGGCGAATGGCAAGCCTGAGCAACTCGTCATCCACAGCAAAGGCGGCACCACCTGCCGCGTGCGCTCGGGCGAAAAAACCGTCACCATAACCGTGCCCATCGGTGGCACGCGGACCCTAGGGGGAAATCTTCAAATCATTCAATAATTATCAGAATTCCCATGAGCGGCTCAATTTGTCAGTCGCTCATGGAAATTCATCTCCGGGAAGCCTCGATGCCTTGCTCCATCTCGCTCTTAAAAAGACCGGTCCACAAGAAGCACCCTCTCAAAGTTCTTCCATACCTCTTTTTTCGATTAAGATCTCATTCATCTTAAAATTTATAGAATAATTTGAGGTAAATTATGGAAGATATTGACAGATCTTTAATGGATACCCCCAATCTGGGGTATGAAGAAACTACCCCCCTTCTGTGTCATTGCCTGCGGCATGCTTGTTTTTTCCGGTTCAGTCGCCCGCGCGGCGACCACCGAAACATGGAGTGCCACCCCGTCCGACGGTAATTTCAGCACACCCGCCAACTGGAGCACGACCACACCGGTGGCCGGCGACTCGCTCGCATTCGGATCGTCCGGCACCACTAGCCTCACCAATGACCTGACCGCCGGCACCTCCCTCGCCGACATCACCTTCAATTCGGGCGCCAGCGCTTTCACCATTGGTGGCAATAGTTTCGCTCTTTCCGGCGGCATCTTAAACAGCTCCACGAGCACCCAGACTCTCAATACCGCCATCGTCCTGTCTTCCGCCGCCCACACCATCGACACATCGACGGGCAATGTCGCCCTGTCCGGCGTGATCTCCGGCACCGGTGGCAGCTTGGTTAAAACCGGAACAGGCACGCTCACCTTGTCGAATACGGCCAACACCTTCGACGGCGGCATCGTCATCAAAAGCGGCACGGTCAACAGCGCAGGCAACTCCGGCAGCTATTTCGGCACCGGCACCATTACCCTGGGTGATTCAAGCGGCAGCGCCAATGCGACACTGGGACACTCGACCGGCGGCGCCACCATCACCAACAACATCATCGTGGCCTCAGGAAACACCGGCATCCTCTCCATCGCACCCACCTCTGGATTCGATGTCTATTCCGGCACCATCACCCTCGGAAACAATCTCTATTTTGCCAACGCCAACAACGGCAATATCACCATCTCCGGCGCGATCTCCGGCACCGGCAATCTGATCATCAACATGGGGGTCTCTGCCCCCGGCAGCGGCGTGACTTTGAGCGGCGCCCAGAACTTCACCGGCTCCATCACCAACAACACCGCCTTCAGCTCCTCCACTCCCAGCGGCACCGTCACCATTTCGGGCACCCTCGGTAGTGGCGTCACCGGCATTACCCAAAACAGCAATGCCCGCATGATCTTAAACAACAACAGCACCGCCTATACTGGCGGTGTGACCATTACTTCCGGCATAGTGTCACTGACCAACAGCAATGGAGCCGGCACCGGCACAATCGCCATCAGCAGCCTTGGTGAACTGCAGATCGGAAATTCAATCCTCAGCAATGCCGTAACCGGCACCGGCACCATTTCAATCGGCACCACACCCGGTAACATTGGAACCAACGGAACCATCGCCGCCGCCAGCGATCTCTCCGGCTTCACCGGCACCTACACCATCGCGACAACCGGCGGCAGCAAAGCGGTGATCAATCCCAACACCGCCGCGGGCTCGACGATGAACATCGCCAGCGGCGCCACGGTCTTCCTCGGAACCAACTCCACCGTGATCAACAGCCATGTTTACGTCTCCGGCACGGGAAATAGCGAAACCCGCGGCGCGCTCCGTCTCAACGGCGGCACTTCGGAATTTGCGGGCGCCGTCACCTTGCAAGGCGACACCACCGTGGGCGGCGGCGGCAAGATTTCGGGCATCATCGACGACGGTGGCAATCACTACGCCCTCTATACTGCGGCCACCAGCGGCGGAACGACCTTGACCGGCTTAAACACCTACTCGGGCGGCACCTTTGTCACCAACGGCACCATGCAAACCGGAACAACCGGCAACTTCGGCACGGGCAACGTGACCGTATCACTTGGAGCCGCCTTGATCGCTGCCAACAACAACTCGTTTAACGATCTCGCCACCCTGACATTCTCCAGCACTTCGTCGACCAATAGCATCAATCTCAACTTCTCCGGCACCGACACTTTGGGCGCCGTATATGATTCCATCGCCGGTTTGTATCTGGATGCAGGCACTTCTTATTCGGCTTCCGCTCTCAATACTTTCTTCGGCACCAGCGTCTTCACGGGTGGTGGCTCACTGATGGTTTCCGCGGTTCCCGAGCCTTCCACTTACGCCCTCTGGATGGGCGCCGGCGCCTTGGTTATACTCGCCAAGCGCCGCCGCACGCGTCGCAGCTGATTCGATTCACAAACGACACAGCGGCTCGTCAACACGGTCTCACGACCGGTCCTTGTTCTCTCCCAAAAGTCCGGAATGCCCCTGCGGTATTCCGGACTTCACATTCATTCTCACGTCACACTGCCAACGCACCGCTTTACCCCGGCCATCATGGTTATCAGAATTCCCTCATTCTCCCGCCAGTCCGCTCGTTTTCGTATTATCCAGACCATGATAGGCGGGTTGCTGGCCTTTGCTCTCACGGGCCATCTGCGCGCCGCCGATCCAGTCATCAGGGAAAACATCAACTGGCCCGACTTTCTCGCCCGCCACGATCTCGTCTGGGACTTGATGCCCACCAACATCAACAACGCCCCCATCATCGGCAACGGCGCCATGAGTGCGTCCATCCACAAGGACGGCTCCTCCGCCCTCAGTTGGGAAGTCTATCGCATCGACGTCACCGATCATCGCATCCCCGTCGGCAAACTCCCCCATCCGCTTTACGACACTCCCCGTCTCGCGATCGGCCGCTTCGACCTGAAGACCGTCGGCGCCGTCCAATCCACTGCCATGCGCGTCAACCTCTGGGACGCGACCTGCACCGGCACGCTCACCACGACGCGCGGCACCGTCTCCTGGCGAAGCTTCGTCCCTTACGACACCGATCTGATCATTGTCGAATTCACGACCACCGGCGATGAAAGCGGCTTCAACTGGACGTGGGTTCCGTTTTCCTCCTCCGCCACCCGCTATCTTGGGAAAATGGAAGGCATCAAGCGGATGACGCCGGAACAGCTGAAAGCACGCACGCCCGATCCGGACATCGATAACTACAAACTGAATCCCGACGTGCAGGTAAAAGAACTCGGCGACCTCATCGTTTCCAAACACTCACTGCTAGCCGGCGGCCACTTCGCCGTCGCCTGTCGCGTCGAAAAACCCTCGGCCGAGAAACGCATTTATCGCATCAGCATCCAGCCCGTCAGCGATCACGCCACGGACGACGCCATGAAGGCCGTGCGCGCCAACCAACCCATCGCCGATCTCTTCGCCAAGCACACCGCATGGTGGCACGCGTTTTATCCGGCCAGTTTCCTGAGCATCCCCGACACGCGTCTCGAAGGGCACTACTGGATTCAAAACTACAAACTCGCCAGCCTCACCCGCCCCGGCGGTCCGCCCATCGACGTCTACGGCTACGGCTTGGCCGACTCCTATGCCGGCTGGCCGAACATCTGGTGGAACATGAACGTGCAGGAAAACTACTACGGCTGTTTCACCGGCAACCATCTCGCCCTCGGCGAAAGTCTCTCCGGCAGCCTCGAACGCTTCGCCGATAATCTCTCCAAGAACGTCCCCGTTCCGGAATGGCAAAAGGACTCCGCCTGGATCGGCCGCGTATCCGATCAACAACTCCGCACGGAAGTGAAATTCACCGCCGATGGCTCTCCCGATTGGGCCAACATGGAACTCTCCGATCTGACCTGGGCCATGGAGCTCTATCACCGTCAATGCCGCTACGCCGCGGATGACGTTCGTCTGCGGACAAAATTTCTGCCGCTGCTCGAAAAGTGCGTAAACTTCTATCGACATCTTCTCGTCAATGGTCCCGACGGAAAACTCCACACCCCCAAAGCCACCTCGCCCGAAATCGGCTCCGATAGCGATCTGAACTACGATCTCGGCGCTCTGCGCTGGGCCCTCGGCACATTAATCGACGAATGCACCCGCCTCGGTATTTCCCCCCCACAAATGCAGACGTGGCGCGACCTGCAAAAAAATCTCGTCGATTTCCCCGTCGGCGAGCACGGCCTCAAGATCGGAGCCCACATGGAGCTCACGCATTCCCACCGTCACTACTCCCACCTCCTCGCGTTTTATCCGCTCTACGCGCTCGACTGGGACAATCCCGATCAACGCGATCTCATCAAAAAATCCGTGGATCACTGGTGGGATCTCTTCACCGATCCGATCATGAAACGGGAAAACTTCTTCGGCTACAGCCAGACCGGCGGCGCCTCGATGTTTGCCTCCATGGGCGACGGCGACCGCGCCCTGGCTGCCCTTCACGGTTACCTCGACTACAACGCCACCTTCAACGCCTTCTATCGCGAGGGCACCATCGAGATTCCGTTTTCCGTCTCCCAATCCACGCATGAAATGCTGCTGCAAAGCCGCAAGGGCCTCATCCGCATTTTCCCCGCGATGCCCTCAACTTGGAAAGACACCGTCTTCGAAAACCTCCGCACCGAGGGTGCCTTCCTCATAAGCGGCCGCTGGCGCGACGGTCGCGCCGATTGGGTCCGCGTGCAAAGCCTCGCCGGTGAACCTTGCCGCGTCCGCGTTCACTTCGACGGCCCCGTCAAAACCACCGGGGCCACTCCGCCCCGCCCGCTCGGCACCGACACTTATGAACTCTCGCTGAAAAAAGGTGAAGACATCGTGCTCTATTCGGCCGCGCAGACACCCGACCTCACCGTGCAACCGCTTGAAGGCGATCCCTCGCAACGCAACTGCTTCGGCTACACCAAAGCGATGCAGGAGAAAAAACTCCGCGCCACCGTCAAACTCGCTCCTGAGTTCAAAAACAACATGACGCTCCCCGCCTCCGTGCCTGTGCCCATCGAAGGCACCGCCGCGCCTGGCTCGCTCGTCATCGTCCAGCTCGACGGCCGGGGCAAAAAAACCAACGCCGATGCGACCGGCCACTGGCAGGTCACACTCGCCCCCCTGAAAGCCACCGACCGCACGCTCAAACTCGAAGTCATCGGCGAAGAAGGCGACACCTCCATCCGCATCTCCCGCATTGGCTCCGCCCATTGACCTCACGCTTCACGATGCAGCCGACATCGCAATTTTCCATGACCACGACCTGCCTTCATCCCCTCATTACACTTCGCCGTCCCTTCGCCCTCGTCTGCCTGGTCCTGTTATCGCTGCTCACCAATCCTGTCCGCGCTGACAACGGCATCCTCCTTCACAACGGCCAAAAACTCGCCTTCTTCGGCGATTCGATCACTGCCCACGGTTGGGAAAACCCCGGCGGTTATGTGAAACTAATCATGGATGCATTCGCCAAGGAAGGCATCACGCTCACCCCCATTCCCGCCGGCGGCAGCGGTGCCAAGTCCGATGACCTGGTTGAACGCCTGGATCGTCTGGTCCTCAGCAAACAACCCGACTGGATGACCCTCAGCTGCGGCGTGAACGACGTCTGGTCCGGCGCCCGCGGCGTTCCTCTCGACGCCTACAAGAAAAACATGACCGAAATCCTGGACCGCGCAAAAGCCAAAGGCGTGAAAGTCCTTCTGCTCACCGCAACGGTAATCACCGAGGACGAAAACAATCCCAATAATCAAAAACTGGCCCCCTACAACGATTGGCTGCGCCAGACTGCTCGCGAGCGCAACCTCCCGCTGGCCGACGTGGGCGCCGCGATCCGCACGGCCCTCTCCAAAACAAAAACCAGCAACTCTTCGCGCAACTTGACGATCGACGGCGTCCACATGAACGCAGAAGGCGACCTCATCATGGCCAAAACCTGTCTGCGCGCATTTGGCTTTTCCGAAAAGCAATTGGAGAAAATCGAACAACAATGGCTTACCCAGCCGGACAACGCCACCTTCAACAGCGGCCAGAATGTCTCGGCGAAAGTAGGTATCACTCTTGCCCAATACCGCGGAATGGAAGCCTGGGCCAAGTCCCGCGACGCGAATCTCGTGGATGCACAAACGACCCTCTGGTTGCGCGCGGTCAGCGAGGTCATCCAAGCTCACGCCAAAGACCCCATCCTTGATGCTGCCAAGATTCAAAGCGAAGCCAGCGATCTGATCAAATCCCAGTTCGACCGAATGCCGCCCCCCTAGTCCGTCTCCTCCGACGATCAGGAACAAGTCTGGGCGGCTGCGCACCCCGATTAAAAAATCGAGTTTACGAAGTCCGCCGGAAGATCACACCTTGCCGGGATGCTTACGCCTACCCCGGCTTGGATTTTTGCCCGCCAGAACGGGCGCGCTTCGTGCACCGTGTTCATCGGCTGCCTGACATTGGGTATGGTTGTCCCAAAGCAACTCACCGCCGCCGAACCCGCCCCCGAGTCCATCCGTATCGCCGCATTCAAAGACGACCTGGCCGGGGCGATCAGCTACACCTTTGACGACGGCATCCGCGAGCAATTCACCATCGCCCAGCCCCTCCTCGATAAACTCGGTTTTCACGCGACGTTTTTCGTCATTGCCGGCTCGGTCTCTGATACCGAGCAACAGGCCGACGCCAAAAAACCCGGCGGCGGAGGCACCGTCACCTGGGATCAGATTCGCGCCGCCCTCGCGAAAGGCCACGAGATAGGCAACCACTCATGGAGCCACCCCAATCTTCCCAAGCTTCCCCCCGAGCAACTCGAAGAACAAATTTCCAAGGCCGATGCCAAAATCGCCGAGGAAACCGGCATCACGCCCCGCTCCTTTGCCTATCCCTATAACGCGGTCAACGATCAGGTCCGTGCGGCCGTCATGCAAAACCACAGTGGCGCCCGTGAGTTTCAAACCGCCATCAGCAAGCACGATCAGAATCCTGGCCGCCTCAACGCCTGGGCTGACAAACTGGCCGCTGACCACCAATGGGGCGTCACCATGATCCACGGCATCACCGTCGGCTTCGATGCCCCCCTGCAACCGGGCCTGCTCGAATCACACCTCGATTACGTCAAAACCCACCACCCGGACCTCTGGGTCGACACCTTTGGCCATGTTTCCCGCTACATTCGCGAACGCCAGGAGACCAAACTCCAAGTGCTGCACCAGACTGACCGAAGCGTTACATTCGTTCTCGATACACCGTTGTCCGCGACACTCTTCGACGAGCCTCTGACCGTGGTGATATCGGCCTCCCATGTAACCTCTGCGACCGGCCAGATGAAATCAGGCAAGCCCATCACCGTTGTCCTAAAGCCAAACGCGATTCAAATCGAATGCCGCCCGACTCCAGAGCCAATCAAGGTGACCTGGATTTCCAAATAATCACTGGCGATACGGAGAACACACCGTCTATAGCCAGTCGGCCATGCTACGACATTTTTATAATAAAAAATGCCGTTAACATAAAAGATCGGATATAAAACGTATAACGTTTACCGATTCGACCGTGTCCACGTTTTTATAAACACACCGGCTATTGATCATGGTTTTCGCAAGGGCACTATGAAAAGGGAAGCGAGCATCATTCCACTCGCATTAGTTCTGAACAAGAAGACCACACACTCCGTGTTCGATCACTTCCCCACTCATTCATGCCCCCACTTTCCCCAAAAAATCGGGGTGAAGCATCCCCCGTCAAGACACCGGCGCGCTTCGCCCAGTCGTCCCCAGGCTTTGCTCTGCTGATTACCATCACGCTTCTGGCCTTTTTGGTTCTTTTACTGGTATCGCTGGCCACCCTCACCAAAGTCGAAACTCAGGTCGCAACCAACAATCAGGACGTTTCACAGGCGCGCCAAAACGCCCTGATGGCCCTCAACATCGCCATCGGCCAGCTACAGAAATATACCGGCCCCGACCAACGAGTCACCGCTACGGCAGATTTGGCATCCAGAGACACAAGCGGGACAGCCGCAAATGATGGCGATACTGCAAGCAACATAACCAACAGTGATGGCAGCCAAGTAAGTATCCATGTAGGCACGCGATTATGGACCGGCTCATGGCTAAACCTCCGGAAACCAATTGACAGCTACATCTCAAACCCGACTCCGACACTTCTCTCATGGCTCGTCAGCGGCAATGAAATCACGGCCTCGAAATACACTCCATCTATTAATATACCGGCAAGCGTAAGCGACCCACTCACTCCCGTTTCGGTTGGCAGTGGGAACCAAGTCATTCTGCTAGTAGGCGCCAAAAGCATCGGCACTATAACTGGAAACATAGCAGGAACACCCCCCACAGGCCAAACTATTGGCCCTGCTAATATTAGCACTTCAGATCGCTATGTAGTGGCCCCGCTGGTTCCTTTAAAAGCCATCGTGCCCGGCTCGGGATCCGATTCCGTCATCATCGGACGTTATGCTTGGTGGGTAGGTGATGAAGGCGTGAAAGCAAAAATTAGCATCGCCGACCCAAACGCTTCAGTGCACGCCGACACCACGACCGCCTCCTCAACAGGTGTTCTTGCGCGCAATCGTTTCCGTGTGGCGGCACGCACAGCTCCAGAGACGCTTACCGAATTTAAAGATTTCCCCGCCCCCCCCTCTCCTTCTGGGACGTCCGCAGATGATATGGCTTACGTTCAAGTGCCAAATATTAACCAGCCTGAACAAGCAGTGATGATAAAAACCAAGAGCGGAGCCTTGGCACTCAGTTCATCAGCACAAGCACAGCATTTCCATGATTTCACAACCCATAGTTATGGGGTTCTGTCCGACACTCTGAGAGGAGGTCTCCGACGAGATCTTACATGGGAATTTGAAGCACCCGATGTGGACTTTAAAAACGCGCCGTTAAGTCTAAAGGACCAGCCTATCATTCCCAGCGGCTCATTTGGTGCAGGAGTTTTGGATGGTCCGTGGCCACGTTTCTATGCAGGGCTTGCTGCCCATTCCATTTGGACAACAACTCCACCATCAGCCAACACCACTAATGACACCCGCTTTCGTTGGGACGCATTGAGAAATTGGTATCAACTGGCAAATACCCCATTGTTGATTCCCCAGCCAGCCACTCCATGGCAAACCAATATCGCACCCACATTAATCAGTATACGATTAGCTGTCTCCGTCCGATTGGATCAGAACACCAATACATTATGCTTACGCATAATCCCCGCCTTCATTATAGCCAATCCTTACGCTCATGACATGACTTTCCCACGGGGAATGTATATTAGCATAACCCCAAACAATAATGATATTATAGCTGTAAGCGCCTATTCCTCCCCCTCCAACACGGGGCTCATTAATTATCCTTTAATCCAAAGCAACGGCGCTTCAGCAACAAAACCCGTCCTTAGCCTGATATATTTTCGAATAGCTCCAGGCACCGTCTTGCCTGCCGGCGAAGCACGCATATTCGGAGTGAAGAACCCCATGCTTGACTTCAAAATCGCCAGTGCCCCTCCCACCTTAAACAACCCCACAACACCTGTCGATCTATCCATACTCGACACTATCATCACTCAGCAAAACTACATTGAATATAATACCAATGTGGCATTTTCCCCTCCACCAACAGACACCATCATAAATACAAGCCGAAGCGCCAATAAAAGCATTTGCATATACACATACGAACCAGACACCTACAGCGATACATATAGCAGCTCGGCGTTTTGGCCAACCGGCAGCCGCTGGTATAGTTCGGCTAATTTCAGCCTACCCCAACGATTATCCCAGGTGCTGGGAGAAATGGATCTAGGAAACCCCACCCAAGCTGGCACGACAACAAAATCTAATTTAACAGCCACCGACAGCATCGGGACGCCCACGGCGGTGCCAGTAATGGTCATGAATGTCGATATGCTTATGACCGAAAATAAAAATCCGGCCACTATAAATTCAAATATAGCGGCCTACGCTTTGGCCAAAGATTACAACATTCGAGGATCGACCTTATACAGAACAGGAACCGACGGTTTTGCCTTTTATCCCGGAGGAGGCATGAATGCAGCCGCGTTGTTCAATGCGTTCATTCCCGCCACGGTCGGCACTTGGCAGGATCTCCTCTCCACCGGATTAGGCTCGGTATCGCCCACTTGGTCGCGCTGTTATGACATGCTGAACGGATCTTCAAAATTGGAACTTTTTGACACCCCCCAACGTTCAACCCCTTCAGAAATGCCCATGGTGTCTTTGGGGGAGTTTCAGCACGCCAGCCTTACAGCAGATGATGAATATCTGGGAGTGGGTGACCAACCAGGTAATGCTTTCGGGAATTCATACTTCAACCCCAAAGTTCCCAGGGAAAATTCATTTATCACGGTCGTCGCAAGTCCGCTTTATCGCGCCTATGATATTTCATATCTTTATAATACCGCATTATGGGACTCCTTTTTTTTCTCCACAGTCCCTTCAAAGACAATGTTGAACGACGGCCAGTCAATCCCAGGCACTTTGGCCAATCCCCGCCTAAACCCTATCGGCGACAGCGAGGTAAGCTCATTTCGCACCAACGGTTTTTCAGCAGCTAGCCGCTTAATGATCGATGGTGCGTTTAATGTAAACAGCACTTCGATTTCCGCGTGGAAAGCCGTGCTATCAGCCAATCGGGGGCTTATTTATTATACTTCAGCCGGAGCAGATACCCCGGCCAACGCGGCTACTCCATATCCTCACACCCTTCATCAAAGTTCAAAATTCGTTCCGATTTCATCTTCAGCCGATGTAAGTCAAACCGAATATACAAGCGGCTATCGTGCATTATCCGACGATCAGATTGGAGCTCTTGCGCAAGAGCTGGTAAAGCAAGTTCGCATGCGGGGGCCTTTTGTATCACTGGCACAGTTTATAAATCGAAAACTGGCACCTATCACGGATCCTACCATGTTGTCACGTAGCGGCGCCTTGCAGTCGGCGATCGACAATTCGGGAATAAATTCGATCACCCAAAGCACGGAAAGCGCAAACTACCTCACAGCCAGCGCATGGACCGGCCTTGGAATGGACGCTCACAAGCTTTTCCTCGGCTTAAATGACGCCCAAAAAACACATATCAGCAACAATCGCTCAGTGGGAATGCCCGGTTGGCTGACTCAAGCCGACATTTTTCAATCATTGGGACCGGTTTTATCGGCGCGCTCAGACACTTTTGTGATACGCGTATATGGAGAAACTTTGGATCCATTGACTTCAACCGACAACAATCCTGTGATTAAAGCGAGGGCATGGTGCGAAGCCACCGTCCAACGATATCCCGACTATGTAGATTCATCCGACACGGCCGCCGACATCGTGCAAGGATCCCATGATAACGCCAAAAGCGTAATGGATACAAACGGCATAAGCACTGGGTTATCGCCCATAAATCAAAAATTCGGACGCCGCTACCGGATCGTCTCATTTCGTTGGCTGACCGCTAACGATATTTAATCTTATTCATTATCGCATGCCATTCAGACTCTTTCTTTTTACCGTAATAGCCATGATAATAGCCCAACGGCTATCGGCCCAAGAATCCATTGCTAGAAAACTCACCTTCGTCGGACTAGAGGTTCAAAGCACTTTATATTATCAATCGAAGCCAGATACTTACACAGCGCTTCAAATCCCCCCGTTTTCAGCATCACAGCCACTCGATTATATCGGCCCATCGCACTTTGAGGTTTTCAAGGCGGTGCAGGACGGTCTCCAAAAGAAATACGAATCAGTCGGCTCATTAGACCTTTCACATGCGGCTATTTCATTAATTCTCGTTTCTGAAATAAATACGAAAATAAAATTAAAAGCGTTAGATATGGATTGGGACAAGTTTCCGCCAGGATCATACAGAGTATATAATCAAATGGATGTTCCGCTAGGAATAATAATCGGCGACAGTAAAGCCCTTATAGAGCCAAAAAAAATGATCCAAAATCTAATACCTGAGACAGACCACGCCCAAATCACCGTCTTTAGGGCAGTCGAAGGGAAACCTAAGCTTATAATAAAAAATGTTCTTTTATTCTCAAAAAATCAACGTGTTACAGTATTTGTGATTCAATCACGCTCTGACTACTTTGGTTTTCTTGATACACTAGGAAATAAAGTAAAAGGTGACGATTATCACCTCGTTCGGGTTAATGATTCCGCCCCCGATTATAAACCATCGAATACTAAAAGTCCTCTATAATCGGATCACCCTAAGTTTGTCGCTATGTAGTGCCATCTCGTAAAAATACTGAAACCGAACGGGCTCTACTGTCCCCCCACTTGGATCTCGTGGATGGACCAGAAGCCACCCGGCTCACCGAGATTCACGAAACGAATGAACTTGGCGGTCTGCGGACGGAACCCGATGCGCAGATCGCTTTCGCCACGGCCGGATACCACCGGGTCTCCCCATGAGGTGCCATCCGTGGATAAGTAGAGTTTAAAGCGCCGGGCGTAGTCATTCGCCGAACCTCGCGTATCGACGCGGATCTTGGAAATGAGATGCGCACGATCCATTTCGAGCACGACCTCGTCTCCGCGATGCGCAGAGCGGGCCGTCGTCCACCGGGTGGACGGATTGCCATCAATGGCCCGAGAAGCTTCATTTTCATTCACCGAGGGACGCAGTTTCCAGCCTTTCATCGGCAGCGCTTTGGCAGGATCAAAAGCCACGCCCACTTCGCTACCCAAAACCCTCACCGAGTCCAAACCCGCCTCGGCGAGATCGGCGACGCTGTCCGCGATGATCGGTGACGAGCCTGTGATAAAAACTCCCGACAGCTGCACCATGTTACCTGGTTGATCGCGTTCAACGACGAGATCGGGATTTCGCAAGACGGCGTTGGTCATCCAGGCACGTCCGTTGTTTTTTAAAGACAGGGTGCTGGCGCCGCTGCGCACGATGACCGCGGAACTGATCGCCAGCCGGCCGCCGTTGATTTGAATCGCAGGCGAAGGACCACCCCAGGCATCAAGGCCGATCAGTGAAACAGTGCCGGTGAACGTCGGCGCCAGTGCTATGTATCCGTGGTCGCCCTTGAATTCGTCAACTGTGACGAGTTGCGTGTTGATCAACGGGAAACCACCGGGGCCGATACGCTCGACCCAAAGATCCCACCGGCATTGGTCGCTGCCTTGCCCAAGACACCAACCGGACGGGCCGGTCGTGGTTCCGGTGAGCACGATCCCGTGTCGGGCGCCGAATACAAAGTTTTGAAAGAGGATTTCGTCGGTGCAGTCGCCGATCACGAAGGCGTCGGAATGCTCCTTTGCATAGTAGTGGTTGCCGTCCATGTAACGGCCGGCGTTGCTCGGATCGAGACGCGAAGGGGAATTGGCGTAGCTGTTCGTGAAGCTGTAATAGTGGGGATTGAGCTGGCAATTGAGCAGGCGTCCACCGGTGCTGCCACCGCCGATGCGGAAAGCTTCACGCAACGCCTGACCGGCGACATAGTCCACATAGTGATTGTCGCAGCGCACCGTCGCCAGATCGAGGATGCGATAAGCAAACGTGGTTGTGACGTTGATGAGCCACACCCCTTCGCCCGCGCCTCTCACCAGCCAAGGATAGGCCGTGATCGCGAGCGCGTCCTGCTCGGGATAGTGAAACGTGAGTCCACGCAGGCCGGATTGGGCAGAGAGCGTGATAAACGGAGTGCCGTTCTCGTCTCCGCGTCCCGGAATGACGTCGATGACCGAACCGCGCGTTTGGGAGTGGTGAGGTCCTTCGTTCACCCCGCGCAATTCAACTCCCGTGGGCACGACCAGATTTTGCGTGATTCGGTATTCGCCCGCCGGGAAGTAAACCGTGCCGCCTTCCTTGCCGAGGGCGGCAATCGCCCGCTGCACCGCCACCGTATCATCGGTGGTGGCATCGCCTTTCGCTCCGAAAGCAGGATGCGTGACCACAGCCAGCCGCTCGCTTGGCGGCGCGAAGCGGTCGGTCGGCGTGGTGTAGCGTGAGACCATACCCGGTCCGGCAGGCAGTCCCGGCACCACATGAATCTCGCCCACACCCGGAGCGCTGCCCTTGCGAGGCGCCACGGGCGTGCCTCCGGCGATGCCGATGTAGCCGGTTTTATTTTCAATGGGACCGCTGAGCGTGCACTCGGTCAGCAGCATCTCGCCTTTCCCGAGCAGGCGCACGGCGGCCTTGCTGGCGCTGATCCGGCTGTGCTGAAGCTGAAACACACTATCGAAGCCCTCCTCGCCAAGAACACCCACCTCGGCGCCGATGATATCGGAATCGTGAAACATCATGCCCACGCCGGAAAGATTTTCACATTGAATGGCGGTGCGGCAGCCGATGAAGCGAAAGCGGGCGTTGTTTCCGTTGGGATAGGTTTTCCAACCTTTCTGAACCGACTCATATTCGTGGCTCAGTGCAGCGTAGAAACCTATCTTGTAGCCTTCGAGCTCCACGTCGTAGGCATAGGACCAATCGTTGCGTCGCATGATGATACCGGCGCCATTATCGAGCATCCAGCCCACATGCGGTCCGTCGGCCGCAGGCGCATTGGGTGCTCCCGAATCGGACCAATAGCGCGGGGAAAAACGAATATGCTCCATGCGGCCGATGTCGCTCGTGCCGTCGATCTCGATGCCGCGCTCAAGCACCGTCCCGTAAATGTTGCGCATGAAAAACAGCGCCGCTCCCTCCGGTCCGCACACGAAGCCGCGGTAGGCGTTGATGAACGTGACGTTTTCCAGACACATGCCGGTGCCACCGAATTGTTTGATGGTGGCGGGATACGGCACGATGTTGTCGGCTCGCTGGTCGGGATACCAAAAATTCACGCCCACGACCGCAGCCGCACTGTTCAGGCTGATGCCGGGAGGACCATCGGCATTGCCGCGATTGGCTGTCATCGCCAAGACAGTCCCCCTGATCGGCTTGCCCGGCTCGGGCGGCGCCCAATCACCACGGATGGTGACATTTTTCTCCAAACTGAGCGGCTCGGTGATACGGTAGCGGCCGGACGGCAGCCACAACGTGCCGCCGCCGGCGCGGGCCAGAAGTCGCGTGGCCAGCTTGATGGCAGGAGTGGCGTCGACGTTTTGGTTAGGACCGATGCCGAAATCGGTTATCTCATAGGCCGCCACGACGATATCCCGCGTGGGAAACATCGGTGTGATCGTATGCCAGCGGATGGGCGGACGCGGCATGGCTCTCGCACCGGCGGCCAGGTCACCGAATGCCCTCAACTCATGAATGGACCAGAAGCCGCCGGACACCGGACTGCCCGCGGGGATGGAAATGCGAAAATAACGACAAACGCGGGCCGACGGGAGGGTGATCTTCGTGACAACAGCCCCATCGCCCGTGGCGGCTGTTTCCCATTTTTTACCGTCAGTGGAAACAGAAAGCTCGTAACGACGGGCGTAATCGCCCGAAGAGCCGCTGGTATCGATTTCCAACCGGGACAACGACCGCATCTCCCCCATGTCCACCCGAAACCACTGCCCGACCTGCTGGCCGGTGCCCGTATCCCACCGGGTCACAGCATCACCGTCGACGGCCTGCTGAGCACGGGAGTCCCCATTGCTCGCGGTTGCATCCCAAAGCAATGAATCGATCGCATCATCGGCCGCCCGACCGGTGATCGCGCACAAGGACAGCCCCACGATAAAAGTGACATTGGCAAACAAAGAGGAAAACAGGGTCGGCGATAAACGACCGGAAGCGATTTTCATGGGGCTGCAATAAAGAGGGATATCCCGAATCTGCGATGGGAGAAACGGGACAAGGTTGCCATAAAACCAGCGGGCAACCGCGAGCTGCGCAAGCCAGCTTCGCAGGTGCCAGCCGGTAAAAACGCATCTGGATTTGACCCGAGCCGCTTCGACGTGGAGTCTCCCGCATCCCATGACGTTGGACGAAATCAAGCGCGCGTTGCTCGCCTCCTACGAAACCGAAGGCGGTATCAACCATTTTGACGGCAGCAACCTGCCCTCGGAAGCATCGGTCAACCGGCTCGCCTCCGATTTCATGCACCTGCTTTTCCCGGGTTTTTTTGAATTGGCCGCCCTGTCCAAGCAAGAGGTGCCGGAACTCACCGCCCGCCGTTTGGAAGCCATCAACGAGCGCCTTGTCTCAGACATCGAAAAAGCCCTTCGTTTCGCGCGCGACCCGGAGCCGGCCGCCAACGCCGCCCGCATGTCCATGGACATGCTCGCCGCCATGCCCCATGTCCGCCAGATCGTCCAGACCGACGTGCAGGCCGCCTACAAGGGCGATCCGGCCGCCCGCAGCACCGAGGAGATCATCCTCGCCTACCCCTGCGTGCTGGTGATCTCGCTCCAACGCATCGCCCACGTCCTCTACAAACTCGGCGTGCCCATCCTGCCACGCATGCTCACCGAGTATGCCCACGAACGCACCGGCACCGATATCCATCCCGGTGCGCAGATCGGCACCCATTTTTTCATCGACCACTGCACCGGGGTCGTGATCGGCGAGACCGCGCGCATCGGCAACCACGTCAAGATCTACCAAGGTGTCACCCTCGGCGCGAAGTCCTTCGAGGTCGACAACGACGGCAACCCGATCAAGGGCGTGAAACGCCACCCCGATATCGACGACAACGTCACCATCTACGCCCACGCCACCATTCTCGGCGGCGACACCCGCATCGGCGCGCACTCCATCATCGGCGCCAACGTCTGGATCCTCGATCCCGTGCCGGGCAACAGCATCGCCTACTATAAGAACGAGAATCTCGTCATCCGCTCGCGCCGCAAAAAGGAGCATGCGCTCGAATGCCGCGAAGCCGCCGAGATGCAGGCCTGGGACTGGTCGATCTGAGTCCGACCAGTCGCTAGCCGTTTCCGTCCGGCCGGGTTTTGATTAGCGCTTTTGACGCTCCGCAACGGCTCTCGCCAGATCCCGCGCGAAAAACGGTCCGCGATAAACCATGCCGGTGTAAACCTGCAGAAGCGTCGCACCCGCATCCATTTTCTCGCCCGCGGATGCCTCATCCATGATGCCACCCACACCGATGATCGGCAGGCGGCCATGCGTGATCTTGGAGATATAGCTGATGATGTTGGTCGAGTGCGCCCGCAGCGGCGCGCCGCTCAGCCCGCCCGCCTGCCCCACCGCCTCAAAATATCCGGGACGGGCCAGCGTCGTATTGGTGGCGATGACACCGGAAAGCCCGAACTCGGTGATCACTTCCAAGGCGCCCTCGATCTGGGGAAACGTCAAATCAGGAGCGATCTTCAACAACACGGGCAGCAACGCACCGCCGTTCTTCGCAGCCCGCTCGCGGTTGGCCGCCATGATCGCGCCCAGCAATTCGCGCAACGGCTTCACATCCTGAAGCTGGCGCAAGCCGGGGGTGTTGGGACTGGAAACGTTGAGCACGAGGTAATCCGCATGATCTGCCAGCAGGGCGAAACTCGTGAGATAGTCGGCCACCGCCTCTTCCAACGGCGTCACCTTGGATTTGCCCAGGTTGATCCCGAGCGGAATCCGGCGCTTGCCCGGCCCGGGCTGCTTCGCGAGACGGTCAGCCACAGCCTGCGCCCCCTCGTTATTGAAGCCCATGCGATTGATCAGCGCCTCTTGCTCGGGATACCGGAACATGCGCGGAGCCGGATTGCCGGGCTGCGCCAGCGCCGTGACCGTGCCGATTTCGACATGGCCGAAGCCAAGCGCGGCGGCGGCGGGCCATGCCTGCGCATTCTTGTCAAACCCGGCTGCTAGGCCGATGGCGTTTGGAAATTTGAGCCCGAATGCCTCGACGGGGCGATAGAGCGACGAAGGCAGGCGGTTCGCCGCCTCCATCACCCGGCACAGAGGCGTGACACGCCCCAGGCGCTGCATCGCGCCGACAGCTATTTCGTGCGCGGGCTCGCAATCGAGCTCGAACAACGCGCGTCGCACCACCTGTTCATAAATGAATCCCATGGGCGCGACAGTGCGGGTGCCTCCTAAAAAATCAAGTGTCTCGCCTTCTGACCGGCATACTTATCACCCACAGTCCGTCCCGCGCCTTATTCCTTAGTTTTGTGCTTGTTTTTCAATCCACCCGCCGCACGCTGCGCGGAAAATTTCCGCCCCCGGCAAACACGCCGTCGCGTCCTCCAAGAAAGTTTTAACAAAGTTACTTTCGCGGTTTGACTCCGCCGCCGCCCACGTTCTTTGCTGCGACTCAATTCTTCAGCAACCCTCATGGCAAAATCCTCCGCAACTCTCGATTGGTGTATAGTTCGTCTCGGTGAAGACCACAACTGGTGGGTCGACGAAGTCAGTGATCCCGTCCGCTGGGACGTCGACGGACTCAGCATCATTGATCCGCGCCAGATCGCCCACCTCATCGAACTCGTTGAGCCGCTGCGCGACTACGGCTTCGACCAGGACGTCCTGGAGTCCGCCTTCATCGCGTTCCGTATCGAGAAGGAAGCGGGTCCCCAGCGCGTCCGCCTGAAGCGCGTGAAGGATTCATTCTTCGAGTCCGAGGAAAAGCTTTTCGCCCTGGCCGATATTCTTGACGAGGAAAACGGCCCCTACGCCGACCTCCTCGATCATCTCACCCGCTGCCGCGTGAAGATGCTCAACGACATCTTCAAGTTTGAATCCAAGCTCACCGTCGACGAAGTCGAGGACGAGATCCGCGAGGACCAGAATGCCAGCTTCATCGAAGGCAAGGCCATCCACACTTTTGAAGAGCTCTGCGCCATTCTCGACTACGTTCCCGCCGGCTGGGAAACCGAAGACGGCGAGGAGTCCAGCAAGGGCGGCGAAGACGATATCGACGACGAAGACCTGCCGGAACTCGACGCCGACGAAGAAGAAAAACTCAAGAACGACGAATCCCTCAAATGGGATGACGACGAAGAGTCCGATGAGGACGAGGACGGCAAGCCCAAGGCCAAAGGCGGCGACGATGACGAAGAAGACGATGACGACAGCCCAAAGGCCAGGGCTTCTTCCGATGATGATGAAGATGATGAGAAGCCCAAAAAGGCCGCGAAGCGCAGCAAGCGCTAAGCTCCAACATCATTCCTTTCAAACCAAGGGCGGCCTAAACAGCCGCCCTTTTTTGCGTTCACTCGGCAAGACCAAGCACGAGGGTGAACGACGCACCCTCACACTCACTTCGGTTTAAATTTATTTCTTAAGCACCGCCGCCATGTCCTTGGCGAAGTAGGTAAGAATCATATCAGCCCCTGCGCGTTTGATGGCGAGCAGCGACTCGTGCCGTGTGCGTTCCAGATCAAGCCAGCCCATCTTGGCGGCCGCCTGGATCTGTGCGTATTCGCCCGACACTTGGTAGGCGGCGACCGGCTTGCGGATGGCGTTGCGCACCTCGCGGATGATGTCGAGGTAGGCACCCGCCGGTTTGACCATCAGGATATCGGCGCCTTCCGCCTCGTCCAACGCGATCTCGGTCAGCGCCTCGCGACGATTGGCCGGGTTGAGCTGATATGTGCGTTTATCGAGGTGATGCGTGCCCGCCGCCGAAGCGCTGCCCACCGCATCACGGAACGGCCCGTAATAGGCCGAGGCAAACTTCGCCGAATACCCCATGATCGCCGTCCCCGTGCAATCCGCCGCGTCCAACCCCCTCCGGATCGCACCGATGCGCCCGTCCATCATGTCCGAAGGAGCCACAAAATCCACGCCGGCCTGCGCATGCAGCACCGCCATCTTTACCAAAACCTCCACCGTCGCATCGTTGTCCACGTCGCGGCCGTCTGATGTCAGAAGCCCGTCGTGTCCGTGCGTCGTGTAGGGATCCAGCGCGATGTCCGTCATCACGACCATGTCCGGCACGGCTTTTTTGACCGCACGCACCGCGCGCAAAATCAACGCATCCCCGGCGAGCGCCACCGTGCCCGCGTCGTCCTTGAACTTTTTGTCGAGCTTGGGAAACAGCGCTACCGCCGGCACGCCCAGTTTCGCCAGCGCGCGACATTCTTTGACCAGATCAACCACGTTGAAACGTGACACCCCCGGCATCGAAGCGATCGGCTCGGGCGCACCCTTGCCATCGACCACAAACAGCGGCGCGATGAAGTCCGCCGGCGTCAGCACCGTTTCCTCGACCAGCGAACGAACGGTGGCATTGCGCCGCAAACGGCGCGGACGATGGGTCAAATCAAGCTTGAAAGAAGCGCTCATGGGCAAATGGGCCGGCATCCAAACATGCTCCGGCCCCCGCCCCAACCCAAAAAACACCTTTCCGCCCGACGGGAAACCCTGTTAGCAATGTCCCTTCCCTTCTTCATGGCCATCAAGCTCCACGACTCGCTCACCCGCGAGACCCGCGAACTCCGCAAACCCGATCCTGCTAATCCCAAGGATATTTTCAGTTTCTATAACTGTGGTCCTACGGTTTATGCCGCCGCGCACATCGGCAACTTTCGCACCTTCGTGGTCAACGATCTCCTCCGCCGCCTGCTCGAACTCGAATTCGGCAAGGACAAGGTCAAGCACGTCCGCAACCTTACCGACGTCGACGACAAGACCATCCGCCGCTCCCGCGAAGAAGGCCGGCCCCTCGCCGAGGTCACCCGCCAGTGGACCGAAAAATTTCACGCCGACTGCGCCGCGCTCAACTGCCTTCCTCCTCACGAAGAGCCCCGCGCCGCCGACCCGAAATACATCCGCGAACAGGTCAACATGATCGAGGTGCTGATGGAAAAGGGTAACGCCTACCGCGCCGCCGACGGCTCCGTGTATTTCAAAGTCTCCTCCTTCCCCGGCTACGGCGCGCTCTCCCGCGTGAAAGAGCGCGAACTCCAGGTCGGCTCCGCCCTCAAGGCCCACGCCGCCGACGCCGACGAAAAGGAAGACGCGAGCGACTTCGCCCTCTGGAAGGCCCACAAGCCCGAGGACGGCGACGTCCAATGGACAGGCCCGCGCGGCGCCAGTGCCGGCCGTCCCGGCTGGCACATCGAGTGCAGCGCGATGAGCAAAGCGATCCTCGGCGACACCATCGACCTGCACACCGGCGGCGTAGACCTGCTCTTCCCCCACCACGAAAACGAAATCGCCCAGAGCCAATGCTGCAACGGCACGACCTTCGCCCGCCACTGGTATCACAGCGAACACCTCCTCGTGGACGGCAAGAAGATGAGTAAGTCGCTGGGTAATCTCTATACCCTCGACGACCTCAAGGCCAAAGGTTTCAGCCCGATGGCGCTGCGCTACGCGCTTCTAGCTGGCCACCCGCGCAAGCAGCTCAATTTTACGCTCGATTCGCTCCACGCGGCTTCCGCAGCAATTTGTCGCCTCACCGAATTCTTAGATAGCCTTAAAATTCGACGGGAACCACTGCCCGAAGAAGACTATCCTCGATATAGTGGCTGGTGGAAGTTTCAGCCTGCTTACGAGTCTTTGCTTAACGATCTGAATACTCCCAAAGCTCTCGGTGAACTCTTCTCCGTTTTAAAAACTGTTTCCATAATTGACGTAGGAGAAAGAGAAGCAAACGAAGCCTGCCAAGCACTAGAACGCTTTGTCGAAGACTTGCTAGGCATTAAGGTAAGGCATAAGAGCGTTACGCTATTCACGAACGCATCCAAAGCCGAAATCCCCGCAGACATCGCCGCCCTGGCCGAAAAACGCTGGGCCGCGAAACAAGCCAAGGACTTCGCCACTGCTGACGCGCTCCGCAAAGAACTCACCGCCTCTGGCTGGTCGATGCTCGACCGCAAAGACGGTTATTCCCTCGAACCCGTTAAGAAATAATTTCCCAACTCCCTTTCCCATGTCGATGTCTCCCCTCGAAGAACTCCGCCACTCCGCCTCGCACATTCTCGCGACGGCCATCCTGCGCATCTATCCCGATGCCAAGCTCGACATCGGCCCGCCCACCGACACCGGCTTTTACTACGACATCGACCTCGACAAGAAACTCACCCTCGAAGACCTCCCCGCCATCGAGGCCGAAATGAAGAAGATCGCCGACGAAAACCAACGCTTCGACCGCAAGGAAGTCTCCCGCGAGGAAGCCGTCGAGATCATCAAGTCGCGCGGCCAAGAACGCTACAAACTCGGCCGTCTCGCTGACATTCCCGAGGGCGAAAAAATCTCCTTTTACCAAAACGGCGAGTTCATGGACCTCTGCGCCGGCACGCACGTGCGCTACTCGTCCAAGTTGAAAGCCTTCAAGCTCCTCTCCATCGCCGGCGCCTACCATCGCGGCGACGAGAAAAACAAGCAACTCCAGCGCATCTACGGCACGGCCTTCCCGACCAAGGAAGAACTCGCCCAATATCTGGAGCGCATGGAGCAGGCCAAAGCCCGCGATCATCGCAAGCTCGGCAAGGACCTGCAACTTTTCCACATCGACGAAGACGTCGGCCAAGGCCTAATCCTCTGGACGCCCAACGGCTCCATCGTCCGCCAGGAGTTGCAGGACTTCATCATGAGCGAGCTCCGCAAGCAGGGCTACTCGCAGGTCTTCACGCCGCACATCGGCAAGCTCGCGCTCTACAAGACCTCCGGTCACTTCCCCTACTACAAGGAGTCGCAGTTCCCCGCCATTCCCGAGCCTGACCAGCTCGCGCAAATCGCCTCCGAAGGCTGCGGCTGCGCCGAGATGACCGCCCGCCTCGAAGCCGTGTCCTCGCATTTCGCCGCCGGCATCAACGAGCGCGCCGGCAAGGAAGTCATCGGCCAGGACCGCGTGATGGACCCGACCAAGCTCCTCGACGGCTTCATGCTGAAGCCGATGAACTGCCCGCATCACATCAAGATCTTCGCCTCGCAGCCGCACTCCTACCGCGACCTGCCCGTGCGCCTCGCCGAGTTCGGCACCGTTTACCGCTGGGAGCAGTCCGGCGAGCTTAACGGGATGACCCGCGTCCGCGGCTTCACCCAGGACGACGCCCATCTCTTCTGCACGCAGGAGCAGGTCGCCGCCGAAATCCAAGGCTGTCTCTCGCTCGTTAAAACCGTGCTCACCACGCTTGGCATGTCGGACTACCGCGTGCGTGTCGGCCTGCGCGATCCGGACGGCAAAAAATTCGCCGGCAACCCCGAGCAATGGGACCTCGCCGAAGCCGCCTGTCGCAATGCCGCCTCCACGCTCGGCGTTCCTTTCACCGAAGAACCCGGCGAGGCCGCGTTCTACGGGCCCAAGATCGACTTCGTCATCAAAGACGTAATCGGCCGCGAGTGGCAGCTCGGCACCGTGCAGGTCGACTATGTTCTGCCTGTGCGTTTCGACCTTCACTATATCGGCGCCGACAACGAAAAACACCGCCCCGTCATGATCCACCGCGCGCCTTTCGGCTCGATGGAGCGTTTCTGCGGCGTGCTGATCGAACACTTCGCCGGCGATTTCCCCGTGTGGCTCGCACCCGAGCAAGTCCGCCTCGTGCCCATCAACGACAAGATCGGCGATTACGGCCCCGAGCTGCTCAAGCAACTCCGCGACGCCGGCGTGCGCGCCACCCTCGATGACCGCAACGAGAAACTCGGCGCCAAGCTCCGCCGCGCCGAACTCGAAAAGATTCCCTATATGCTCGTCCTCGGCGCCAAGGAGGCCGAAACGAAGTCCGTCAGCGTGCGCAGTCGCGCGAAAGGCGACGAAGGCACCCTGCCCTTCGCCGACTACCTCGCCCGCCTGCTCGGCGAGATCAAGACGCGCGCCCTTCCCATGAAGGCTGAAAAGAAGCCCGCCTAAATTCGCGTTGGCACGAAGATCGGAAACTCACCCGTGTCTCCGGTTTTCGTGCCTTCCGTGTTTAAACGATTCCCATGGATTGGAAACCTGAACTCGACGCCATCGTCAGCGCCCGCCACGGCGGACAGGTCGAGCACGTTCTCGGATTGCTTAAAAAGCTCGACGCCCGTTATCCGAACATCGCCGAGATCACCTACCAGCTCGCGTGGACGCACGACGTTTCCGGCAAGCCGGCCGAATCCGTCCCACTCTACGAAAAAGCCGTGGCTCTCGGCCTTTCCCCGGCGGAGCTTTCCGGTGCGCTCATCCATTTGGGCGCGGCTCTCGTGTCCAGCGGCCAAAGCGTCCGCGCAGTCGATGTGCTGGAAGCCGGTCGCCGCCAATTTCCAGAAAATCGTGAGTTCGATGCTTTTCTTGCACTCGCGCTCCATGGCGCCGGCCGCCACGCCGAAGCCATGCAACTGCTGTTGACCACACTGGTCGAAAACACCGAAGACATCGGTATCAACGCCTACCAACGCGCCCTCCGCTTCCACGCAAGCCGGCTGACCTCCGGCCATTGACCCCAAAATCCGTCCGCAAAAAAGCCGATCCAACAAGGATCGGCTTTGGAAAGACGAAAACCGGTAAAGCGTTTAGATGGCGGCGTCGCCACGCTCGTCGGTGCGGATGCGGACCGCTTCTTCGAGATTGATGACGAAAACCTTGCCGTCGCCGATCTTGCCGGTCTTGGCGGCCTTGACGATGGTATCCACGGTCTTGCCGAGCAGTTCGTCGGAGACAACGACCTCAAGCTTTACCTTGGGCAGGAAGTCCACGGTGTATTCGGAACCGCGATAGATTTCAGTGTGGCCTTTCTGACGGCCAAAGCCCTTCACCTCGGTGACGGTCATGCCCTCGATGCCGATTTCGGCGAGAGCTTCCTTAACTTCCTCCAATTTGAAGGGCTTGATGATAGAGATAATGAGTTTCATTCAGAATAGAATTAGGGGTTCCACAAAGGGTTACCGCGCATCAACTGCAGGCGCAAGCTTCACTTCCTCGGCATACTTTTTTTCATGTGCAGGCGCCCTGAAATCCTCCCCTCGTCTGCTGACCAATCCAGTAAAAACAAACGCCGTCCCGCTATGGGACGGCGTTTGTCGAATACGATCTGATCCGAAGACGGAATCAGATGGCGGCGTCACCGCGCTCGTCAGTGCGGATGCGGATCGCATCTTCAATGCCGATCACGAAGACCTTGCCGTCGCCAATTTTTCCGGTCTTGGCGGCCTTGACGACAGCTTCAACGGTCTTGCTTACGATTTCGTCGGCAACGACAAGCTCGATCTTAACCTTAGGAAGGAAATCGACTGTATATTCAGAACCACGATAGATTTCGGTATGCCCTTTCTGGCGACCGAAGCCCTTGACCTCGGTTACGGTCATACCCTCGATGCCGATTTCGGCGAGAGCTTCTTTAACTTCCTCTAACTTGAAGGGTTTGATGATAGCTATAATTAATTTCATTTTAATCAAATGATTACAGAGACCTTAAATTGGATATAATTTTAAGACAAAACCGGTAAGTCAGTCGCCAGCAAAACCTACCGGTGAATCAATGATTAATCAGTTAGAATAACCTTCTTCACCATGCTCGTTGATATCGAGACCCTGTTGTTCGACATCCTCACTCGGACGAAGACCCATGAGCCCCTTAATACCGTAGGCAATGACAGCAGTTCCCACAACGGAGAGAACCAAGGTCACTCCGATGGCCTTGCACTGGGTGATCCAGAGCGTGCCATTTTGAACAGCCGCTGCCAGGCCATTATCTTTAGCAGCTAGAAGATTAGGGTTAATCGTGGGACTCGCGAGGATACCGGTAAGCAAGGCACCCAAGGTGCCGCCGATAGCGTGAACACCGAAGGTATCCAGCGCATCGTCGTAACCGAAGAAAGCTTTCAAGCGCATGCAGAACTGGAAAGGAATAACACCGGCGAGCACACCGATGATAACTGCTCCGTTAGGAGTAACGAAACCGGCAGCAGGTGTGATCACAACGAGACCTGCGACCGCTCCAGAACAAAATCCAAGGACAGAAGCCTTTTTACGCATGATATATTCACAAGTCGCCCATGAGAAAGAAGCGACGGCGGCAGCAAGTGTAGTATTGAGAAAACCAGCGCCAGCGATCACGTCAGCCGCAACTGCAGAACCTGCGTTGAAACCATACCAGCCGACCCAAAGCATACCAGTGCCAACCATACAGAGAACCATATTATGCGGAGCCATCGGTTCTTTACCAAAGCCAAGACGAGGCCCGAGAATCAGACAAAGCACGAGCGCCGACCAGCCCGATGACATGTGAACAACCATGCCGCCCGCAAAGTCGATCGCGGCGATCTTGGCTGCAGGGTTCCAAACACCATTCATCAAACCATCAATACCCCATACCATGTGGGCCAAGGGAAAGTATACAACAAGCATCCAAAGGGCTATAAAAGTCACGATGGCGGTAAACTTCATACGCTCGGCAATAGCGCCAACAATGAGAGCCGGGGTGATGATCGCGAACATCAGCTGGAACATTGAGAAGACGTTTTGCGAAACCCAATAGGAGTAATCCGTGTTTGGCATACCATCCACGCCATCGAGAAACGCGAATTGCAAATTACCAATGAAAGGTGAGCCGTGAGAGAATACGAAACTGTAACCTACCAGCCACCAGAGAATCGTGACCAAACCGGTGATCGCCATACACTGGGCGAGCACAGAAAGAACGTTTTTCTTACGCACCAATCCACCATAGAAAAGGGCGAGGCCGGGAAGTGTCATAAAAAGCACGAGAGCTGAACTAGTCAGCAGCCATGCATTATGCCCAGGACCAGGACCGGCGACTTTCGATGCAACATCCGGGGTGCGACCGGTATTGTTGATGTAAGCCTCCACGTCAGCCATACGCTGTTCCATCGTGGGATCAGGAAGAGGTTTAGGCGCATCAGCGGCTCTTGAGAGTGGCGCAATCGCCATCAAGGAAACCAGCAGTAGACTCGCGAACTTAAAAACCCGGAATCCGGGATTAGGCCATAGCTTCATATTTATTTTCTTAGGTTGTTTGCAGAAAGGCAGGAATTACAGACGCCATAATAACAACCCTTTCCTAAGCACAGCCTATGCCATGGAAAATTTATCCTGAAACTCGCCTTCCTCACTTTCACATAAAAAACCGGCGCCGATTTTTAATCGGCGCCGGTTTTCCCCCAACGTATTGGCAGATGAATTCCCAGTATATTTTCCGTTTACTCCGGAATAACCACTTGAATATGGAGCTCCTTGAGCTGCTTCGCCGTGACGGGCGTCGGACTCTGCGCCATGAGATCCTGCCCCTTTTGTGTCTTCGGGAAGGCGATCACATCGCGGATACTGGTCGTGCCGCAAAGCAACGCGACCATGCGGTCCAGACCGAAAGCGATACCGCCATGCGGAGGAGCGCCATAGGTGAAAGCCTTCAACATGTAGCCAAAACGGCTCTCAACCACATCGGCCGGGATCTTGAGAACATCCTCAAACACTTTCTTCTGGAGTGCGGGTTGGTGGATACGAATCGAGCCGCCACCGAGTTCCATGCCGTTTAGCACGAGGTCGTAGTGTTGGCCGCGCACGCGCTTCGGGTCGGTGTCGAGATACTCCGCATCCTCGGGCACAGGTGCCGTGAAAGGATGATGCGTAGCCGCGTAACCGCCGCGCTCTTCGTCGTAAGACATGAGCGGAAAGTCGATAACCCAAAGGAATTTCCAGTCGTCGGCGCGAATGGTCAGCTTGCCGCGCTTGGCGAGCAGCTGGGCGGCTTCGAGCCGGATGCGACCGAGGATCGCGCAGGCCTTTTCCCAAGGCGCGGCGGCGAAGAACACCATGTCCCCCTCCTCCACCCCGAGCTTCTCGGTGATGGCGGCTTTCTCGGCATCGCTGAAGAATTTAACGATGGGAGATTTCCATTCGCCCTTCTCGGCCTTGATGAAGGCGAGGCCTTTCGCACCAAGGGATTTGGCGATGTCTTCGAGGGCTTTGAGCTCACCCTGGGTGAGATCGGCGAGGCCCTTGGCGTTGACCGCCTTGATGCAGCCGCCACCGGCGACGGTGGACTGGAACACCTTGAAGGCGGAGTCCTTGAACGTCTCCGAGAGATCGGTGAGCTCGAAGCCGAAGCGCATGTCGGGCTTGTCCACGCCGAAACGGTTCATGGCATCCATGAAAGGCATGCGCAGGAACGGCGCGGGAATGTCCACGTTGAGCACATCCTTCCAGACCTTTTGAACCATGCCCTCGAAGAGCGTATAAACATCCTCGCGGGTAATGAACGACGCCTCGACGTCCACCTGCGTGAACTCCATCTGGCGGTCGGCGCGCAAATCTTCGTCACGGAAACAGCGGGCGATCTGGAAATATTTTTCCACGCCGGCGACCATGAGGATCTGCTTGAATTGCTGGGGCGACTGCGAGAGCGCGTAGAACTCGCCGGCATGAATGCGCGAAGGCACGAGATATTCGCGGGCACCCTCGGGCGTCGATTTAAAGAGCGCGGGCGTCTCGACCTCGATGAATTCCTGAGAGTCGAAATAGTCGCGGATCGATTTAGCCGCACGGTGACGCACCTGAAGGTTTTTGCGCATCTTGGGACGGCGCAAGTCGAGGTAGCGATAGGTGAGACGGAGATCCTCGTTGACCTTGTCGCCGCCGATGTCGTCGAGAGGGAACGGAGGTGTGTCGGAGAGATTGTGGATCGTGAGCGCGGTGGCGTCGATTTCGATGCCACCGGTGGGAAGCGTCTTGTTGACGGTGCCTTCGGGGCGGGCGACGACCGTGCCGGTCACGCCGATGACGGACTCGGGCTTGATATGGGTGGCCTGGGCGCCGAGCTCGGGATTCGTGTGCGGGTCGAACTTCACCTGGGTGATGCCCTTGCGATCACGCAAATCGATGAAAAGGATGCCGCCGTGGTCGCGGATGGAATCCACCCAGCCGAGGAGCGAGACGGTCGCGCCAAGGTCGGACGGGGTGAGCTGGGCACAATGATGGGTGCGCTTCATAGTAGGTCGAAAGTCGTTCACCTAAGCGCACGCAGCCGGATCACGGCAAATCTAAAGTCCATCTCATCCCGAGACCATCCGGGAATCAGGGGTGTTTACCTACGCAAAACGGGATGTAATGCCCGATATACCAAATCTCAAAAAACACCCAAAGTAGCCCAGTTTTACGCTATTTCCCCATGTTTAACCCACGTCGTTCATTTCGCAGTCCGAATATCTTGTCCGTGAAAGTGAACGCACGGCCCTCTCAACTGGTTTTCGTCATAACCCCCAGCCCGGAACTGGCCGGCGCGGTCGGAGATTTTCTGCGGCAATCAAACCGAGATATGACTGCAGTGTGGTTAACCTCCGTCACCAGCGCGTGCGAACGGCTCGAGTGGGACCAGGCCGCCCTCATGGTGCTCGGGGATGACATCGTTGAATCCACGGGAGACGCCATGCGTTCACTGCAAGCCGTTGCACCTAAAACCCGGGTGTTGGTGCTGGCCGGAGATTCGATCAAAAACTGAGTATCCGGGCCACCCGCCAGCCGAAACGCGCGAACAAGGCTGTTCGCGCGCCCGTTTTTTTATTTAAGCGGGAATCAGGCTTTCACCGGTCATCTCGGCCGGCTTGGGAAGGCCCATCAGCTGCAAGATCGTCGGCGCGAGGTCGGCCAGACGACCGCCCGTGCGCATCTTGGTTTTGCCAGCAACCAAGCCCTCCCCGACGGCAAACACTTCCACGAGATTCAGCGTGTGTGCGGTGTGGGGGCCGTTGACGACCGGATCCCACATCTGCTCGGCATTGCCATGGTCGGCACACACCAGCGCGAAGCCACCAACCTGCCTCAACGCGGCGAGCAGCTCGCCCACGCCGGCATCGGTCGCCTCACAAGCCTTGATCGTCGCTTCCAACGAACCCGTGTGGCCCACCATGTCGGGATTCGCATAGTTGACCGCGATGAATCCGTATTTGCCGGACAAAATGGCCTCCTTTGAAAGGGCCGTCACTTCGGCGGCGCTCATCTCGGGCTGCATGTCGTAGGTCGGCACCTTCGGGCTGGACGGACACGCGTTGACCTGACCGGGGAACGGCTCCTTGCGGTAGTTGTTAAAGAAGAAGGTAACGTGCGGATTTTTCTCGGTCTCGGCACAGCGGAACTGACCTATGCCGGCGGCGGCGACGACTTCGCCGAGGATGTTTTTCAATTTCGGCGGCTTCGGCGAAATCACCTTCACCGGCAGGCCGGCTTCATACTCGGTCATCGTCGCGTAGTAGAGATCGAGCTTGGGGCCGCGGTTGAAATCCTTGAAATCATCCATCACGAACGCGCGGGTGATTTCACGCGGACGGTCGCCACGGTAATTGTAGAACACCACTGCGTCGCCATCCTGGAAGGTCGCCAGCGGTTTGCCGTCGGCACCGACAATCGCGGTGGCAGGAACAAATTCATCGCCCTTCTGAGTCTCGCTGAGCGGCTTGTCGTAGTAGCTCTGCAAAGCAGCTTCGGCGGAAGACGCGGTCGCGGCGAAGGCGCGGCCGGTGAGAAGATCGTAGGCCTTCTGAACGCGCTCCCAGCGATTGTCGCGATCCATCGCCCAGAAACGACCGCAGATCGACGCAATGCGCCCGTAACCGAGTTCCTTTATCTTCGCCTCGACCTGACGCACGAACTCCAAGCCGCTGTGCGGCGCGGTGTCGCGGCCGTCGGTAAAACCGTGGATAAACACGCGATCAGCAGGAATGCCGTCGAGCTTCGCCTGCACGAGCAGGCCGTAGAGATGCTCCAGCATGCCGTGCACGCCGCCATCGGAAACGATGCCCATGAGATGGAGCTTGGCGGTGGGCGAAGCCTTGATACGGGCCACGACGCCATGCCAGACGGCGTTGGTCGCGAGTTGTTTCTCGGAGAAGAGCTTGTTGAGACGCACCAGTTCTTGGTCTACGATGCGGCCGGCGCCGATGTTTTCATGACCGACCTCGGAATTGCCCATCTGGCCGTCGGGCAGGCCGACATCGAGACCGGAGGCTTTCACCAGTGTAACCGGATAAGTCGCATGGAGCATGTCGTCGGCCGGCGTCTTCGCCAGCGTCACGGCATTGAACTTGGCCTGCTCGGGATGCGGGTTGCTGCCCCAGCCGTCACGAATGATAAGAAGAACCGGTTTGCGAGAAGTGCTCATAGGAAAGTATAGAAGAACCACGGATGACAGGGTTGTTCACGGATAAAAGGCAAAACTGACTTCCCCCGCCCCACTTCATCACCCCGACTAATCAACGCTAATAAAACCCCGCAGCGTGACGATGTTGGCAACGGCCATGCTAAAAGGGATTCCTCGATGACGCTTATCATACGAGACCAGCTGGTAAATCCACCCACATGGTTCGCGTCGTTTCGCGACCTCACGCTCTACTGCAACGTTTTCCTTCACGACCACATCGTGATCGAGTCGGACAACCCCGACCCTTACTATCGCTGGATCAAGCCCAAGGGCGGAATGGATTTTATCGACGACTTCGTCCGTCCCGGCAGCGAAGACGGCCTGCACCTCGACATCGAACACAATTATCCCCGCACGGTCGTCACCGACCGCATCGCCCCCGAAAACGTCCATCGCCTGATCGCAATGATCAGCGGCCTGCGCGGACAGGCCTGAGGCCATCCCTGAAAATTCAGCACTCGAGACACTGTCGCCCTCGCTCCGTTTGACATTCTCGGGAAATCCCGGACCAATCGAGCGCATGTCGTCCAAGCGCGCCGTCCTGCTCGTCAATCTCGGTTCCCCTGATTCTACGTCGGTCCCCGATGTCCGGCGTTATCTGCGCGAGTTTCTCGGCGATGAACGTGTCCTCGACATGCCTGCTGCGCTGCGCTGGCTGCTCCTCGAAGGCATCATCCTCCGCACCCGCCCCAAAAAATCCGCCCATGCCTACGAGCAGATTTGGACGCCCGAAGGCTCCCCCCTCATCGTCACTTCGAAAAAAGTCCGCGACAAACTCGCCGCCGAGCTCGGGACCGAAACACCCGTCTACCTCGCGATGCGCTATGGCTCGCCTTCCATCGCTTCGGTGCTCGCGCAGATTTCCGCTGACGGCGTGGATGAAATCCTGCTTTTCCCCCAATATCCGCACTACGCGATGTCCTCGTGGGAAACGGTTACAGCCAAGGTTTATCAGGAAGCCGCCACGATCGCCCCTTCATTGAAGATCACCTGCGTGCAGCCCTTCTATCAGGACGCCGACTACATCGAAGCGCTCTATCAAGTCACCGCACCCTACCTCGCCCAGCCGCACGATTTCATATTGTTTTCCTATCACGGCATTCCTGTGCGCCACCTGCGCAAGGCCGACTCATCCAAGGCCCACTGCACGCTCGTCGACGACTGCTGTAACACCTGCAGCGCGGCCCATGCCACCTGTTACAAGGCGCAGATCACCAAGACCACCCAGGCCTTGGTTAAACGCGCCAGCATCCCCGCCGAAAAACACGCCATTTCCTTTCAATCCCGTCTGGCCGGAGAACCCTGGCTCACGCCCTACACCGACTACGAACTCGTCAACCTCCCCAAGGCGGGCAAAAAACGTCTCCTCGTGATGACTCCTGCTTTCGTAGCGGACTGCCTGGAGACACTTGAAGAAATCGCCGGCGAAGGTAAGGACATCTTCATGCACGCGGGTGGTGAGACCTTCCAACATGTGCCCTGCCTCAACGACCAGCCGCCCTATATTGCCTTCGCCGCCGGCCGGGTGCGCGCCTGGCTCGCGGGCCTCACACCGACCGCGACTTGTGTGCAACAAAGTGCAGAAACGCTGATGTCCTCCAAATAAGATTGGCGCGGCTCACGTAATAAGGACAAGTTCACGCAGGAATTTTTCTTCCACTCGAGTCATTTTCGCCTGCCGCTCACCGGCATTGCGCATATCGACGCAATCTCAGTTTGAATCCGCCTGAAACACCTTCGCCCTCGCAGGAACCCGGCGGCCAACCGCAACCGGCGGTGGCCCTGCTGACCCTCGATAGCTCGGGCATTGTGCGTGCAGCGGGCGATGCGGCGGCGATTTTTTGGGAAACCCTTCCCGCGCACCTGATCGGGATTCCGTTCGTCGATCTCCTCGCCTTTGAGATTATCTCGGAAGAAGCCGGCTGGCAACAGGCCCAATGGGAAGCACTGCTGGCCACCGCCACGAGCAGACCCGTGCCGATGCAGGCCAGAACCTTCTCTTCGAACCTCGTCGACATTCTGCTGCAGCTCCACTTGTCGCACGGCGACCAAGCGTCCCATTTTGCAGAAATTCACCGGGTTGTTCCGCGCGCTCCCGGGCCCGTCGCCAAGCCAAACGCCCACGCCAGCGGCCCCGATCTTTTCGCCTCACACGGCTCCCTCGGTTTTTTCGACCTGGAGGTCAAAACAGGCCGGACTTTTTACTCGGATGGATGGAAGCGACTGCTCGGCTACAAAGACGGAGACGTGGCCGACACTTACGACACATGGCTGCAGTTGATCCACCCCGAAGACACCGCCGCCGCCCCGGATCGTGCAGGCAAGCACAACGGCACGGGCAGTCAGAATTTTTCCCTCGAATTCCGCATGCTCCACAAGCTTGGCCATTATGCGTGGATCCAATGCACGGGCACGCGATTCTTCGATGAGCAAGGAGTCTTGCAACGCGTGCTCGGCGTCACGCTCGACATCACCGAGCGAAAGGAACTCGAAGAACAAAGCTTCGCCAACGAAGACCGTCTGCAACGGCTCTCCGATGAGGGACAGCTCGCCTTGTTCGATCTGGATTTTGTCCAATCCACCCATTGGTTTTCGCCCTCCTGCGGCTTCCTGATGAACGACGGAACCGGGGAAGTTTCCATCAAAGCCCTGCTGCAAGCCCTTCCGGAATCAGTTTCCGAAGAAGGCCTCGTCACCTTTTTTTCAAAGTCCGTCCCCGGCGAACCGTTCTTCTCGCAGTTCGTTAAATTGCGCGCCGCGGACGGCACCGAAATTCCCGTCGTGCTTGGCGCACATCGCCAATGGTCCCGCCGCCGCGAACTCGTGCGCGTAGTCGGCTTCATGAGCCCGCTCCCTTCCGGCACCTCAGGGGGAATCGTCCCTGCCGTCATGCTGCCTCCGATGCTCGCCGCCCTCGGTGAAGGTGTCATCGTCACGGATGCACACTCCAAAATCGTCTTTCTTAATCCCAAGGCCGAGCAACTCACCGGATGGGCTCTCGCCGAAGCCTGCAAATTCAAACTCGGCGATGTCTTCCGCCTCGTCAGACAGGAAGACGGAAAACCAGACGACACCGCGGTCGACCTCGTGCTGGCCATCGAGGAAAATCCGCGTCTCTACGCCGATCACGCTCTCGTATCCGCCAACGGAAAAACCCCCGCTCCGATCACATGGACGGCACGTCAGGGGTGGGACGACCAGGGAAAACCCGCCGGCATGGTGGTTGTCTTCCGCAATCCGCAGGAGATGTCGCTGACTCCGGAGGAAATTATCCGCGCAAACCGTTTCGAATCCCTCGGCCAGCTCGCGGGCGGCATCGCCCACGATTTCAACAATCTCCTCACCACCATCCTCGGTGGCATATCGCAGGCCAAGGACAACCACGACTACTCACGGCTGGACGATTCCGAAAGCGCATGCATCGCCGCCAAATCGCTGACGCGCCAGCTTCTCACCTTTTCCAAGGGCGCCTCCGCCGGAACAACCCAGCAAGTTGTTCCCGTGGCTGATATCCTGCACGATGCCGTGCGCATCGCCGCCGCCGGCAGCACCGCCGTCGTTGCGGTCGAAGCCAAGGAAGGCACTCCGCCCATCGAAGTAGACCGCGGCCAGATCATCCAAGTCTTCCAAAACTTGATCATCAACGCCGTGCAGGCCATGTCCGAACCGAGCTCGGGACGGGTAACGCTGCGTGCGACCGGCGTAAACGTCGCCGATGGCGATGTTCCTCCGCTTCCCGCCGGCCCCTACGTTCAAATCGAGGTTCAGGACAACGGCAGCGGCATCCCTTCCGAAAACCTCAATAAAATCTTCGATCCTTTTTTCACCACCAAGAAGCAGGGCACGGGCCTTGGTCTGGCCACGGTGCTTGCCATCGTCCGCAAGCACGGCGGCCAAATCGGGGTCGATTCCGTCGTCGGCAAAGGAACCACCTTCACGCTTTTCTTCCCGCAGGCCAGCCGTCCGGTCGAAGTCGAGGCCCGTCGCGCCCCCGCTCTGCGCTTCGGCACCGGCCGCGTATTGTTCATGGATGATGATGCCAAGATCTGTGATCTCACCGCCGGCATGCTCGCCAATCTGGACTATACCTACGACATCGTGAAAAACGGCGCCGACGCCATCACCTTCTACAAGCGCTACCTCAACATCGGCCGTCCCTACGACACGGTTATCCTGGATCTCAATGTCGTCGGCGGCATGGGTGGCGAGGAGTGTTTCAAGATGTTAAGGGATCTTCATCCCGAAGTTCGCGCCATCGTCAGCAGCGGCTACGACAGCGAGGAGATGGCCCGGCGTTATTATGACATGGGCTTTGTCGGCTATCTCACCAAGCCCTACCGCGCCGCCGAACTTGGCAAAGTCATCAAGACCGCGCTGGGCACCCAGTCCTAAAAGCCCGCTTTCGATTGTCAGCTTTTGACGGACGACAACGTCTTCGCACGCGCCACCGCCGCGTCGATGTCGCCCACCACGTTGTCCGCTCCGACCGCGTCGAGAAAGCCCGCCTTTTCCATCATGAAGTAAGGCTGCGTGTGCGGGCCGCACAGGATCAGATGCCTGCCATGCCGGTGCAGTTTTGCGTGCAGATCCTCCAACCGGTCGAGCGCCGTCGTGTCCATCGACGTCACCGCCGTCATGTGCAGGATGATCACGTTCACGCCGCCGCCCGCACGGCGCAGCACCGTGTCCAGCTTGTCAGCCGCACCAAAAAGCAACGCACCAAACACGCGATAAACGACCACGTCGGCCGGCAGGTCTTTGATGCGCGCGTTGCCCGGCTCGCTTTGGTCACCCGTCATCGCCTGCACCTGAGTCGTTTCCGCGACCCGTTTCACAAAAAGTCCCGCCGCCAGGATCATGCCGATACCCACCGCCTTCGTCAGATCGAAACACACCGTCAGCGCAAACGTCGTCAAAAAAACCAGCACATCCCCCTGCGGACGCCGTTTGATCATCCTGAACTCATCCCACTCTCCCATGCGCACCGCCACGACCATCAACACCGCCGCCAATGACACGAGCGGGATATCCGCCGCCAACGGTGCCGCCACGAGTAAAACTCCCGTCAGAAACACCGCGTGAATTATGCCCGCCACGGGTGAACCGCCGCCACAGCGTATATTCATCGCCGTGCGCGCAATGACCCCCGTCACCGGAATTCCTCCGAAAAACGGCACCACGAAATTCGCCACTCCCTGAGCCATCAACTCTTGGTTCGAATCGTGCCGATCATCAATCAGCCCGTCCGCCACCACGGCCGAAAGCAGCGATTCGATGGATCCGAGCATCGCGATCGTAAACGCCGGCACGATCAGATCGGCCAACATCCGCCAGTTCACCACCGGCACCGCCAGCTTGGGCAGTCCCTCCGGAATCCCGCCATATTTGCTGCCGATGGTTTCAACCGGCCAATGGAACAGCGATACCGCCAGCATTCCCGCGATCACCGCCACGATGGAACCGGGCACGCGCCGCCCCCACTTCGCCGGCCATCCGACGATCACCGTCAGCGATATCAACCCGAGGACCACCGTGTGCCAGTCCACGGTCGGAAAAGCCTTCGTGAGCGCGATCACCTTCGGCAGAAACTCCGCCGGCTCACCCGCCATGGTCAGTCCCAAAAGCGGCCGCACTTGCGTGCTCATGATCGTGATGGCGATACCGCAAGTAAACCCCATCGTCACCGGCTGCGGGATAAATTTGATGATCGAACCGAGTTTGAACGCCCCCATCAAAAACAAGATCACGCCCGCCATCATCGTGCAGACGAGCAACGCCGGCAGCCCGAGCTTCACCCCCAGCAGCGCGACCAACCCCACGAATGCGCCCGCCGGTCCGCCGATCTGCACCCGCGAGCCGCCGAGCGCCGAGATGATGAATCCGCCGATGATCCCCGTATAAAGCCCCGCCTGCGGGGTCACACCCGCCGCGATGCCCAGACCAATGCACAGCGAGAGCGCCACGATCCCCACCGTGATGCCCGCCATCAGGTCGGTCATGAATCGCTCGCGGGAATAATCGGCGAGACAGTCGATCAGCTTGGGTCGAAACGAAAAGAACGTGCGCACGGACGTAGGTGATTACCCCGCCGATCCTGTGCCCGCCTGCCCGGAAAAGCAATCAACCCACCTTGCCTTTCACTGCGCATCTCTTGCGCACCCTTCACTCCCGCCACGTAAACGCATGACACAACGCCACGCCGGCCGCATCCGCCTCATCGAGCGCCAACGGTCGTCCATGCCCGAGCATCGCCATCACGGTGCGCGCCATCTGCTCCTTGCTCGCCCGACCCGCGCCCACTACCGCCTGCTTCACGCGCAGCGGCGCATATTCAAAAACATCCTTGTCCTTCAACGCCGCCGCCGAAATCGCCGCCCCGCGCGCCGCGCCCAGAATCTGCGCCGTCTGGAAATTCTGCACGAAAATCGTCTGCTCCAGCGCCACGTGACGCACGTTGAAATCCGCCAGAAACAGAGCCACCGCCCGGTGAATCTCGCCCAATGCGTAGGACATCGGCCGGCTCGCCGGCACTTTCACGGTCTGGCAGCGCAACAACACCGGCTGACGCAACGGCGCAAACTCGATCAACGCCAGACCTGTCCCGCGCAATGACGGGTCGATGCCCAACACCTGCCCGTGAAAAGGCGGCCGTTGCAATGTGAAGCCCGTCCGCACTCCCGCCGCCACCGTCCGCGCAGGCAGCGCCTTGGGGGCCGACATTGCGCCGCCCTCCAGTTTCGCCTTCCACATCTGACGGACGTTCATGCGTGCCATATAGTCGTTCTCTTTCTTCGTTATCGTTCTCTTTTTCCTGCTTGGGAAGCACGCATCACATCAACAGCTTTATGCCCGCCAGCGCGCTCAGGCCAAGCACGAGGTTTTCAAACACCTTCTGATTGATCTTCGGCAGCAGCTTCCGGCCCAGCATCGCACCGATCAGCACCGCCGGCGCCAGCATGAGATTAAACCCAAAACTGTCCGTCGTGATCAGTCCGAGCTTCACCATGAACGGCACCTTGAAACAGTTCAGCAGCAGGAAAAACACCGCGCCCGTCCCGACGTATTCCATCTTCGGCAGCCGCATCGCCAAGAGGTAGATCGCCATGAGCGGACCGGCCGCGTTGGCCACCAGCGTCGTGAATCCCACCAGCACGCCCAGCAACCCCGCAAACCACGGGCCATGCTCCGTCAACGCCCCCTCTTTCGCCCGCGACCGCCGCCACACCTGCACGGCCACCATCGTCACGATGATCACTCCGATCAAAACGCGGGCCTGCCGGTCGTCGATCCTTCCCATCGCAAAATAGCCAATCACCACGCCCGCCGCCGTCCACGGCATCAACCGCACCACATGCGTCCACTTCGCGTGCGCCCGATACGACCACACCGCAATCACGTCGCCGAAAATCAAAAGAGGCAGCACAAACCCGCTCGCCTGCTTCGCCGGGATGACATTGGCAAACATCACCACAAACAACATGCCCAGACCGGAAATCCCCGTCTTGGAGACACCCACCAGCAACGCCCCCAACACCGCCAGCACCATCTGCCACGGCTCCAGGTTCATGCTGTCGTCTCCTGCGTGAATGTGCCGCCCGCCACGCGAAACACCTCCCACGCACCCAGCTCCACATCCGGCAGACTCGTGCCCGTCGCGATCACCTGTCGGTCGTCACTCAGTGTCGCCCAGAACCGACGCCTCCGCTCGGGATCAAGTTCGCCGAGCACATCATCTGCCAGCAGCAGCGGCTCCACTCCCGACCGGGTGCGGAAAAAACTCACCTGCGCCAGCCTCAACGCCAACACCAGACTGCGTTGCTGCCCTTCCGATCCAAAATCCTTCGCCGCCCGTTCCTCCAGCGTGAAGCCGAGATCATCCCGATGCGGTCCCGCCAATGTCGTGCGAAACTGCTGGTCGCGCCCGCGTCCGCGCTCGAATACCCCGAGCCATGCGTGCGCGTTTTCTGCCGTGACATCCGGAGCATAACGCAATCCCGCGCGCTCCGCCCCGTCCGCGATCTTCGCATAGGCCGCCGTCACATGCTCGGCCAGCTCCACCACGCCCGCCTCACGCTTCGTCTGCAGCTCCGCCGCCGCCGCCGCCAGCGGACGCTCGAAGGCGCCCAGTTCGCCCGCGCCGCCCCCGCGTTTCAACAACGCATTCCGCTCGGCGAGCGCTTTGTGATAAGCCTGCAACGCGCGCAAATAGCCCGTGTCCATCGCCGCCAGCGTGAAATCCAGCCACCGCCGACGCAGCCCCGGTGCACCGCGCACGAGCTGTTGATCCTGCGACGAAAACACCACGGTGGGAAACCGCCCGAGATAGTCGCCCAGCCGCGTAACCTTCTCGCCGTCGCACCAGACTTCCTTGCCGCCCGGCCTCAGCTTGATGACGAGTTTCGTCGTCCCGAGTTTTTCGTGATCAAACTCGCAGGCCAGCGCCGCCTCCGCCTGATCGTGTGCGATCAGCATGCGCGTATCCGTCGTGCGAAATGACCGCAGCGCGCTGACAAAGCCCGCCGCCTCCAGCAGATTCGTCTTCCCCTGTCCGTTGTCCCCCACGAAAAATTGCTGCCGCCCGTTGAACGCCAGTTCGGCGAAGGCGATGTTACGGAAGTTCTGCAGCGTGATCCGGCGAAGGCGCATGAAAGGTGTCGGCGGATTACGCGGACAAATCCGGCGAAGAGAAATCAAAATCCATCGTCATCCCGAAACCACGTTGCCCGTAGTCACAGCCAGCTCCGCCGCCACTTCCGGCAAAGCCGCCGCCAACGCCTTCCAATCAGCCTCGGTCGTCTCCCAACCCGCACTCACACGAATCACCCGCCGCGCCTCGTCCGCCGCGAGGCCCATCGCCGCGAGCACATGCGAAGGCCCTTCTTTGCCCGTCGCGCACGCCGAACCGGTGGAAACTTGAAAACCCCGCTTGTCGAGCCGCGCCACCCAACGCGTGTTTTCACCATGCGGCATGAGTAACGACACTGTATTCCACAACCGGTCGGCGCCAGCCGCGACCACCCGCGCCCCTGGAACAACCACTGCGCACGCACGCTCAAAATTCTGCCTCCACTGCAACCGCTCCGTTTCGAGAAACACTTTTTTCTGCTCCGACTCCGCGAGTGCGGCGACCATCGCCGCAATGGCGGGAAAATCCTCCGTGCCCGCGCGATGTCCGCGCTCCTGCACGCCGCCGAGTTGCCCGCGCAATCCCTCCGCCTGCACACCGAGCTTGAGAAAGCCCGCACCTTTTGGCCCTCCGAATTTATGCGCCGCGCCAATCACAAATCCCGCCTCGCCGAGCCCGCCCGCCGGCAGCTTGCCCAGCCACTGCGAAGCATCGCACAGATAAGGCACACCCCGCTCGCGGCACAGTTGCGAGATTTCCATCCACGGCTGGATCACGCCCGTCTCGTTATTCGCAGCCATGACCACCACGGCGCCCATCTGCCCGATGACCGCCTTCACCGCACCCAAACCGACTACGCCATCGCTTGATAAATCCAGCCAACGCACCCGGTCACCGAAGAAATGGAGCGCCGTATCACGCACACAGGGATGCTCCGTCGGATTCATCGCGATCAAAGCCTCCGGCGGCAATACCCTCGCCCAATGCGCCAACACGAGATTGGCGGCCTCGGTCGCGCCCGAGGTGAACACATAATCCTCCGTCCGTCCGCCCAGCAGGATCGCCAATTTTTCGCGAGCCGCCTCCAGGCGAATCTTTACCTGTGCGGCGACGCGGTAGGGACTCGACGGATTTTGCCACGCCTCATCCTGAGCCTTGAGCCAGGCCGCACGGGCTGCAGCGGAAAGCGGTGTGGTGGCATTGTGGTCGAAGTAAGGCACTCCCCGTAGGAAAAATCCCAAACGCCCAAAGGCCAAATCCCAAATGGAAGGCTTGCCCTGGGCCGCCGGCGGCGGCTTGCTGGAGGTTTTCCCATGAGCACACCCACCGAACAAGCCATCATCAAGACTGCCTACGGCGAGATGACCGTCGCCTTCTGGCCCGACGTCGCCCCCAAGACCGTCGAAAA